>JAEEGI010007598.1_pt1 | contig 24249 bp, 13 predicted proteins | sample 8958751 | NCBI WGS metagenome assembly JAEEGI01 (sample SAMN16246545, study PRJNA631951) | gut metagenome | biome: gut microbiome; feature: rumen; material: KS-attached | host: Bos | place: Iran: Karaj | collected 2018-10
TACGACTTGCTCGTGCGTGGCGCTCGGATTCCCGAACTTGATGTTGTTTTCAATCGTATCGCGGAACAGATACACGTTCTGGAACACGAAACTGAAATTCTTCATGAGGCTATCCATGCTGTAATCTTGCACGCGGCGGCCACCCAGCGTCACCGAGCCTGCGTTAACGTCCCAGAAGCGAGAAAGCAAATGGCAAAGCGTCGTCTTGCCCGAACCGCTCGGGCCCACGATGGCCGTAGTCGTCTTTTCGGGAATGGAAAGCGTCACGTTGTCAATGATTTTGCGCTTATCGTAAGCGAAATCGATGGTGTCGGCCTTGATGTCGTGATTCGCGGGGGCAATGTCTTCGCCGTCGATATCCATGGTGGGCATGTTCAAGATCTCGTTTGCGCGGTTCACGGCGATATCTACGGTGCGGAGGAGGGCCGCGTAATTGCCGCCCACTTCAAGTGCCGAGAAAAGGATGAAGGCGCACACCAGCATCACGGCGCAGTTGGCAAGTTCCATGGTGCCCGCAAGGTAAAAATGCAGGGATGCCAGCATGATGGCGATACCCGTCAACTTTGTCACGAGTCCCTGGAGGCCCATGAGGGGTACCGTTTTCAGTTCCATGGTAATGTTTGCGCCGGTACACTTGTCGATAACCTCGTTCAGTTCCTTGGAACGCGGGCCAGTCATGTTATAGGCCTTGACTTCGGCGATTCCCTGGATGTATTCAAGGACTTTTTCTACCACTTTGCTGTCCCAGAGAGTCTTTTCGTGGGAAATGCCGCGGACATTCAGCCGCATCAGGGTATTCACGAACTGGAAAAGGGCGAATCCCGCTGCAGAGATAAGGCCGATACGCCAGTCAAAAACACCAATCAGGAGGATGATGAGCAGCGTGTCGAGAATTCCCTGCGTAACCATCATAACGACGCGGGTCGCCACGTCGCCCAGCTGTTCCATGGTGTTGGTGGTGACGGAGGTGATGTAGCCAAGGCTGTTCTTGTTGAAGTAGCCCATGGGAAGGTAACGCAGGTGTTCGGCGATTTCGATGCGCTTCGAGGCGCAAGTGCGGTAGCCGCCTTCGGTCTGCAGCATGCTCATGAACCGCTTGGTGATGGTCGCTCCCGTAAGGCTTGCCACCATGACTGCAAGCGAAAGCCATACGGTTTCCATGGTAAAGGGAGCGGTTCCCTGAACATGGCGGATGACGCCCTGGAGCATGATGGCGATGGCCGCGATGCGGAGCGCCATGAAGAAGGAGTTGAATACGCCCAGAACAACGGAGACGTAGAATTTGTGACGGTTTTCAGCGTTGCAGAACTTGAAGAATTTGAAAAGAATCTCGAACATTTATGCCTCCTCGTCAGAATCTTTTGCGCTGATGTGCGCTTGCCACATGGACTTGTAAAGGCCGCCCTGGTTCAGGAGTTCCTGGTGCGTGCCGCTGCTATCGATGTTGCCGTCCTTGATGACGTAGAGCCTGTCGGCATCCTTGACGGTCGAGAGGCGGTGAGCAATCACGATGAGCGTCTTGCCCTTAACAAGTTTTGCCACAGATTTCTGGATGATGGCTTCGTTTTCGGGGTCGGTATAGGCGGTTGCCTCGTCCAGAATTACGATGGGAGAATTTTTCATCATCGCACGGGCGATGGCGATGCGCTGACGCTCGCCACCGGAGAGGTGTGCGCCCGAGCCGCCGACAATCGTGTCGAAGCCGTTCTCGAGACTCATGATAAATTCGTAACAGCCGCTCTGGCGCGCCACCTCTTCGACTTCCGCATCCGATGCGGAAGGTCGCCCGAGCCGGATGTTTTCGCGGACGGACATGTCAAAGAGGAAATTATCCTGCGAAACGTAGGCAACGCGGCGGTTATATTCTTCGAGCGAAAGATCTTTGACATTGACGCCACCGATTTCGATATCGCCGCTGTCAACATCCCACAGCGAGGCGATAAGGCGTGCAATCGTCGACTTGCCCGAACCGCTCGGGCCCACGAATGCGGTAAAGCTCCCTTCGGGGAGAACCATGTTGATGCCGTGAAGAATCTCCTTCTTTTCTTCGCCTTCGATTCCCTTATGGTAGCTAAAGCGCACATTTTTCAATGTAATGGAATTGTCGGCGGGTTTGCGCTTGTCGGTCGCGGGGCGCGCAAGTTCCTTCATTTCGAGCACCGAGCCGACTTCGCCAAAAATGACTCCCGCCTTGCTGATGTCGTCGCTGAAGCTCATGACCGTAATGAGCGGCATCAGAATGCCCATCGAAAGAATAATCACCGTAATAAAATCTACGGCCGTAATGCTCCCGTTATAGAAGAAGTATCCGCCAATGGGAAGCACGGCAAGAAGCGTAGACGGTGCCACCGTGATAGAAAGGGAATGGGGCCAAATGCAGCGGCGCATCCATTCGACAAAACAGTCGCTCCCTTCTTGTGCAGCCACCACGAACTTGTCGTAAGAAGATTTTGACTTGCCGAATGCCTTGATGACTTCGATGCCGTTGATGTATTCGACCGCAGTATCGTTCAGGATTTTTGTCTTCTGGATGGCATTGTCGAACCACTTCTGTGAACCAGCGAACATGACTGCCATGGCCGCGATGCCTACGGGAAGCGTTGCCAGCGAAGCGAGCCCCATCCGCCAATCGATATGGAACAGGTAGACGAACATGACGACGGGGAGAACCAGGTTCGATGTGAATTCGGGGACCACGTGCGCAAGCGTCGTTTCCATGCTGTCGATGCGTTCTACCAAGATGTTCTTGAGCGCACCCGAGGGCATGTCCAGCACGGAACCTAGCGGCACACGCGAGAGTTTGTCGCAAAGGTCCTTGCGGATGTTCCCGATGACATTGAAGGTAGCCACGTGCGAAAGCGAAGTCGAAATGGCATGGAACAGGGCGCTTCCTATCCAGAACGCCGCCGCGACCAAGCATTCTGTAAGGTAAGTGTCCCAGTCACGCACTCCGCTCAGGAGCTCCCGCACGATACTTGCGATGATGATATAGGGCGCAATTCCGCAAGCAACTTTCAGCAGCGCGAAGAAAATGCTTGCGAAGTAATACTTCTTCTTGCTTTTGGCAAACAGAAATATCCAAGTGAACAGTGATTTCTTTTTCATAGAGTTTCCTCCCAAAAGGGCTGAATCAAATTTTGGAAAAATATGCTTCCGGTTCTACTCCAAACGGATTTTCGCCAAACCTTTTGGAGTAGAAATTTCTTGCGTTTGTTTCTCAATTTGGACGCGATGAAACACCTTTTTGCATACAAATTGACGACTCTCGTGTTGGTGATAGTCGCGATTGCCTCTGTGGCCGCGCGTGCGCAGGAAACGGCGAACGACGCAAACGCCGAATCTGTCGAAGAAATCACGAATTTTGACGATGTTTTTGCCGAGGAAACTTCCACGAACGAAAGCGCTCCCGCGAGTGCGCCTGCAAGTGAAAATGCGAATGATTTGCAAATTGGAGTGACAGTCCTCGACGAGATGGGTGTCGAAGGCGAAGGAATCAACGAGGCCGCTCCTGTTGACAAGAAAACGAAGGCGGAATCGGTCAAGGTCATGGATACCAGGGAATTGCAGGGGTCCAGCGCCACCGTGGCCGATGCTACCAACCGTTCTTCGGGAGTCAAGGTGCGACAATCGGGGAGCCTCGGGGGTGAAACTAAAATCAATATCCGTGGCATGGAAGGCAAGAACGTGAAGGTGCTTGTCGATGGCGTCCCCGTCGATAACGGCAACGGGAACCTTTCGGTAAATGACATTCCTATCGACAAAATCGACCGCATCGAAGTTTACAAGAGCTACGTGCCCGAACGCTTTTCCACCGACGGCATGGGGGGAGTCATAAACATCGTGACTCGCAACCTGCCCGAAAGTTCTGTCAATGCCTCTTACAGTTTCGGGAGTTTCAATACCCACAAGGCGTCCCTTGATGCAAAATACGTGTGGGTTACCGATTCGCTCAAGAGCCGCACCGTTGAAACGGGAATTTCGGCCTATTACAATTACTCCGACAACGATTACGAATTTACTACTCCCTACATGGATACGGTAGTTACCCGGGAACATGACCGCTATTACAGCTACAATGTATCGCCCTTCGTGAATTTTAACCGTTACTATTTCGACAAGATATCGCTCAGTGCAAGCTACGGCGCATTCGACCAGGAAATCCAATCCAAGGCCCACCGCATCGAAGACGCGACCATGGATGGTTGGTCTTCCGGTGTTTCTCTGGGACTTCAAAAAACGGACTTGTTCGTGAAGGGCCTTTCGTTCGGTCTGTCGGCAAATTTCAGTTACGGCAAGGAATACGTTACCGATACTACCCGCATTTATTACATCGGTTGGTCTAAGGATAATTATCGTGAAAGTAAAGCCATTAGCGGTGAAATCAGTTCGGGCGGAGCCTCCCTTTACGAACGCGTCAACTATGGCCTTGTTGTCCCGTGGAACCTGGATTACGCTTTTACCCAGAGCCATGTGTTGACCTGGAGCGGGCTCTACCGTTACGATTCCCAGGAACCTACAGATAAACTTGCGCTCGAAGGCAAGAAGGTGATGAACGCTGCCGGATTTCCGGGGTATAGTCACTCCCTGGTGACAGGGCTTTCGCTAGAAAACAACCTCTGGAGCGAGCGTATCCAGAATGTGGCAGGAGCAAAGTTCTATTACTATACGCTGGATGCCGATGACGACGGTTCCCGCGTGCAGCGACTTGGCGGAGAAAGCATTGACTATGACGGGTTTGGATTCAGCGAAAACTTGCGCATCTCCCCGTTCAAGCCTGTAGCCGTCAAGGCAGGGTATCAGCATAGCCTGCGATTCCCGACCCACGAAGAGGTCTTTGGCGACGGCATGTACAAGACCAGCACGCCGAACCTGGATCCCGAAAAATCCGACAATTTTACTGCGGGCGTCGAATTTACGGCGGACAATATCCCGCTCTTGTTGAAACTGCACTTAGAACTTAACGGCTTTTACCTGCTCATGGATGATCGAATCTATTGGAGCCCGCTTTCGACCGCGCCGCAGCCCTACTACAACAGTGTGGGAACCAAGACAAAGGGATTTGAAATCGATGTGAACCTCGATGTGAACGAATACCTTTCGCTGTCGTACAACTTGACGAAACAGGATATTCGAAGCCGTGAAAGGGACAATACATACGGAATCGACAAGGGGCTTACTGTACCCAATATTCCATTATTTTATATGAACATTGGCGCAGAATTCCATATTGGCGACGTATTTTTCAAGGATGATTTTTTCAAGCTCTACTGGCTAGCCAATTACACCGACGAATATTATTACTCCTGGAAAATATCGAAGCGTCAGGACCGCACCATACCTTCGTCGTTCTCGCAGAACCTGGGCGTTGAATACTCCATCTTGGCAAACAGGCTTTCCTGGAGCTTTGAGGCGAACAACTTTACGGATGCCCGTGTGTACGACAAGTACGGTGAATCGAGACCAGGCCGCGCCTTCGCTACCAAGATAAGATTTTCAATATAAGCATTTTCAAATTCAAAAAAGGAAACAACATGAACCTCTTCAAAAAAAATAATACAAGGTCCCTGAGCCTGTCGAAGGGCCTCGTTGCTGTGACAATGTCTTCCGCATTGATGCTTGCTGCCTGTGGCGACGATTCCTCCAGTTCCAGCACCGCCCCGGAAAGCAATTCCGACAATGCCAAAAAATATGGCCTCGCCTTCATGACGGACAAGTCCATGCTGGTGGGTACAGGAAGCCTCAGCGAAAAGCAGGGCGACCTGGTGAAGGACTTTATCGAAGCGTCTAATTCCGGTGGCATCACCTATTCCGACGGTTCGCTGTACCTTATCTCTGTCGATGAGGCCATGACGAGCACCCTCAGCCGCTACGAACTCGACGAAGAAGGAAACCTCCCCGAAAAGCCCGCCGCCACGACCAAGTTCGAAGGTACCGGCGCCATGATGGTCAAGTTTGCCGACAAGAACAAACTCTACGTGAACCAGACCTTCGCGAACTCCATTGTCGCCGTAGATGCCAAGACACTCAAGACGACCGCAACTATCGACCTCAGCGAGTATCTCGAAGATGGCGCACAGATGATTGGCCCGGGTTCTTCCGTAATCCGTGACGGGAAACTGTTCCTGAGCATGGGTCAACTGGTTGATGCGCAATCCATGATTGGTGGCCCTCAGGCAAGCGTCGCCGTGATTGACGTCAAGACCGACAAGGTCGAGAAGGTCATCAATTCTTCACTGGTCTCTGCCGTGGGCGTGTACGACGACATGAACAACACGATGTCCTTCGTGGACGAGGACGGAGACATCTACTTCTACGCACCTGCCGCCATGGGCTGGATGGAAGGTTACGAAGAAGGCTGGATTCGCATCAAGAAGGGCGAAACCGAGTTTGACAAGGACTGGGTTTTCCACCTGCACGACGCCGCCTACGACGGTGAAAAGAGCAACGAAAACTACTTGATGACCGGCGGCACCTACCTGGGCAAGGGCAAATTCCTCGGTTTCTTCGGTCACTTTGCCGACCCCAGCAACTTCTATGCGTATGAATGGAGCTTCGTCGTCATCGACCTCAAGAAAAAGACTGTCGAAAAGATTCCGGGGCTTGCTCCCACCATCCCCTGGTTTGCCCCGAGCATCCATCTGGATACTGACGGTACGGCATTCATCGGCCACGCTGACGAAAAGAGTGGCGCTATCTACCGCTACGATGTCGAAAGCGGCAAACTGACCAAGGAAATGGACGTGAGCACCGGAACCGCTTACTACATCGTTCCGTTGGCTGATTAGTTTAAGTTCTTTTTATCCTAAAACAGCGCGGCCACCCTACAAAAGTGGGGTGGCTTTTTGGCGTTCTTTCCGTAGTTTAGCCTTTACTAATTAGCCGAGGCTTTCTAAATTTAGCGTTGACTAATATATAAGGTGTGTTTTTCGTTTAATCGGAGCCGTCCTATGGAACAAGTAAAGTTAAGCCAGAGCCTTGAAGACTACTTGGAAATGGTGCACATGCTGCGCCTTGCGAACGGGATTGCCCGTGTCCGCGACATTGCGGCGGCGCTCAAGGTCAAGATGCCGTCGGTTGCCAAGGCGGTGATTGAGCTCAAGAAGCTGGGCCTTGTGACGCAGGAGCCTTATAGCGGCATCGAACTCACTTCGGAAGGTGCGCTTGTGGCGTCCCAGATTCTGAACCGTCACATCCTGCTGAAGGGCTTCCTGATCAAGCTTGGCGTGTCTGAGGCGATTGCCGACAAGGACGCCTGCTGCATGGAACACATCCTTTCGGCGGAGACTCTCGAGAAAATCGGGGAATTTGTGAACACGCCCAGTGAGCCGTCGAAAAAGTCGAAGACCGCTAAATCTACGAAAAAGTAAATCGTTGGTGTATGAATAACGAACCGAAGTTTTCGGAACTTAAAAAAGGCGACAAGGCCGAAATTATTGGATACAACACGGGTGATTCTCAGTACAAGTCCAAACTTTTGTCGATGGGGCTTGTTCGTGGCGTTGTGTTGCAGGTTTTGCAGGTGGCCCCGCTCGGCGACCCGGTCGAGGTGAGCGTGCTTTCGTACAGGCTTTCGCTCCGTAAACAAGAAGCCAACGTGCTCAAGTTGAGGAGAGTCTGATGCCTATCGAGAAAGAAGTTTTCACGATTGCGATTGCGGGCAACCCGAACTGCGGAAAGACAGCGCTCTTTAACTCGCTGACCGGCTCGAACCAGATTGTGGGCAACTGGCCTGGCGTGACTGTCGAAAAGAAGGAAGGCCAGTTTAAGCTCGACAACCACACTATTCGCGTGGTGGACTTGCCGGGTATTTACGCGCTGTTTGCGAATTCCGAAGACGAACGCGCCGCTCTCGATTACCTGCTCAAGGGCGAAGCGGACCTGGTCGTGAACATCTTGGATGCCACGAACCTGGAACGCAACCTGTTCCTCACGAGCCAGCTGATGGAAAAGGGCGTGCCGATGGTCCTGGCGGTGAACATGATGGACATCGCGGCGAGCCGCGGCATCCATGTGGACCTGCACAAGCTCGAAGAAATCCTCGGCGTGACGGCGATTGGCCTCACGGCGGTTTCGCCCAAGAGCTGCGAAGGATTCGTGAACGACTTGCACAAGCTGCTGCACAATAGTCGTGAATTGCCACTCCCGAAGGCAGTCAAGCATTCCGAAGTCCTGGAAAAGCTGATTGAAGAAATTGCGGTGCCGCTCAAGCCCGTGGCCGACAAGCTTGGCGCAAGCCCGCGCTGGACGGCGGTGCAGTACCTGGAACATAGCGGTCGCGTGCTGGAACTTGCCGATGAACTCGGTGTCGAAATTCCGCACGACAAGATCGAAGAAGACTTGGGCGAAGAGGTGGAATTTGCGCTGGCTGATTCCCGTTACTCCTATGCCCGCGACATCGCGAAGGCGGTCATCCGCGACAACACCAACAAGCGCACGCGAACCGACAAGCTCGACAAGCTCTTTTTGAACCGCATTCTGGGAATTCCGCTTTTCCTTATTGCCATGTATCTGGTGTTCTGGTTTGCGGTGAAGGTCGGCAGCGCGTTTATTGATTTCTTCGACATTCTGTTCGGTGGAATTTTCGTGGATGGAATGACGGAACTTCTGACGAAGATTGGTGCGCCGGGTGTTGTCGTGGCGCTGTTGGCGAACGGTATCGGTACGGGTATCCAGACGGTGTCGACGTTTATTCCGGTCATCTTCTTCATGTTCCTTTGCCTTTCGTTCCTTGAAGATTCCGGCTATATGTCGCGTGCGGCGTTCGTAGCGGATCGCTTTATGCGGTTCCTCGGGCTCCCGGGCAAGGCGTTCGTGCCGATGATTGTGGGCTTTGGCTGCTCGGTGCCGGCGCTCATGGGCACGCGTACGCTCGAAAACAAGCGTGAAAGGTTCCTTACTTTGTTCCTGGTGCCGTTCATGAGCTGTGGCGCACGCCTCCCGGTGTATGCGCTGTTCGGTGCGGCGTTCTTCGGTGAAAGCGCGGGGACGCTCGTGTTCGGGATTTACCTGACAGGCATCGTGATTGCGTTGATTTACGGTTTGCTCTTGCGCCATACGGTTTTCATGGGCAAGGAATCGACGTTTATCATGGAACTGCCGCCTTACCATTTGCCCAAGGTGCGCAACCTTTTCCGCCACGCATGGCTCCGCCTCAAGGAATTCGTTTTCCGTGCGGGCAAGATTGTGCTTATCATGGTGACGGTACTCGGTTTTATGGGTTCCATTGGAACTGACGGAAGTTTCGGTAACGACAACAATGAAAAGTCGGTGCTGAGTGCTGTGGGTTCGGTGATTACGCCTGTGTTTGAACCCTTCGGCGTCGAACGGGATAACTGGCCTGCTTCGGTGGCCCTTTTTACGGGGCTCTTTGCGAAGGAAGCGATTGTGGGAACGCTCAACTCGCTGTATGCCATCGAGGGCTCGGGCGACGCTGATGCTGCTAACGTTGCTGAAAAAGCGGGGGAGGCCGGCGCGGACGAGACTGCAGCGGACAATGGCTTTGGCCTAAAATCCACGGTAAAAGAAGCTCTCGTGAGTATCCCGGCGAACCTGGTGGAAGTCTTTACGTCCATCGCGAACCCGCTGGGCGTCAAGGATGCCATCGATGAATCCGAAAGTGCCGGAAACGAAGGTGCGTACAAGACGATGCAGGCACATTTCAACCTCGGTCGCTTCCAGGTGCTGGCTTACCTGCTGTTCATCTTGCTCTACGTGCCGTGCCTCGCCGCCATGGGAACCGCCTTCCGCGAACTCGGACGTTTTTACGGGACGCTCATGATGGTATTCCAGACGGTTATCGGCTGGAGTCTCTCGGTGCTGTTCTTCCAGGTGACCTGCGGGCATTCTACCGCGTGGATTGCAACCTCGGTGACACTGCTTGCCGGTGTGGTCGTGAGCCTCGTGCTGATTGGCCGTGACCAGCGCAAGAAGAAGGTATTCGACTAACGCTTGTTCTCGAGAAGTTTATTGTCAAAGGAAAGACCGTGCACCTTGTGGACGCACGGCCTTGTTTCTATTGAGCAATAAGGAGGAGTTTGCTTATGAAGGGGGTTAGTAGATGAACAGCATCTCTCTATACTTCGGGAGCGGCCACTTCTCGTCGGGGATGACCTTTTCGAGCTTGTCCACCTGCACGCGGAGATCCGCCATCGCTTCGAGAATGTTCTCGTGCTTTTCGCCGAGGGCCTTTTCCATGCGCTCGATTGCAGAGGCGAGAGCCTTGTAGCCTTCACCGAGTTCCTGAGCGTAGGAATCCACTGCGGCAAATCCCTGTTCCTTGGCCATGGCGTTGGTCTTGAGGGCGGCGCTGTAGGCGCACAGCACCTGCGGCAAGATAACGTTCTTAGCGATGTCGTCGGAAATCTTTCCTTCGATGTGGATCTTCTTGTGGTATTCTTCCAGGTTCACTTCGTAACGGGATTCCAGTTCGCGCTTGTTGAACACGCCGTACTTTTCGAAGAGGGCGATGTTTTCGGCCTTGTTTAGGGCCTGCAGCGCTTCCATGGTGGTGCGGGTGTTGGGGAGGCCACGCTTGGCTGCTTCTTCCACCCATTCGTCGGTGTAGCCGTTGCCGTTGAAGATAACCTTCTTGTGTTCCTTCACGATCTTCTGCAGCAAGGACTGCAGTTCTTCGTGGAACTTGTCGGCCGGAACCTTTTCGAGCTTGTCGGCGATGATGTCGAATGCTTCGGCCACGATGGTGTTGAGGATGACGTTGGGTTCGGAGCAGCTCTGGCTGGAGCCCGGAGCGCGGAATTCGAACTTGTTGCCGGTGAAGGCGAACGGAGAAGTACGGTTACGGTCGGTCGCGTCGCGGGGGAGAGGCGGCAGCGTGTCGGAACCGAGCTTCATGACGCCAGCCTGCTTGCTGGACTTCGGGTCGCCCTTTTCGAGCTGGTCGATGACGTCTGCAAGCTGGTCGCCGAGGTACATGGAGATGATTGCCGGAGGCGCTTCGTTGGCACCGAGACGGTGGTCGTTGCCGGCACCGGAAACAGCCATGCGGAGCAGGTCGGCGTGAGTATCGACGGCGTAAATCACGGCGCAGAGCGTGGTGAGGAAGATGGCGTTCTGGTGCGGGTCCTTGCCCGGGTTCAAGAGGTTCGTCTTGCCGTAGTTCACGGACCAGTTGTTGTGCTTGCCGGAACCGTTGATGCCAGCAAACGGCTTTTCGTGCAGCAGGCACACGAGGCCATGACGGTCGGCGACCTGGCGGAGCACTTCCATAATCTGCATATTATGGTCGCAAGCGAGGTTCACTTCCTCGAACATCGGGGCAAGTTCGAACTGTGCCGGAGCGACTTCGTTGTGGCGGGTCTTGGCCGGAATGCCGAACTTCCAGAGTTCCTTTTCCACGTCGTTCATAAAGTTCAAGATGCGGGCAGGAATGCTACCAAAGTAATGGTCTTCCATCTGCTGGTGCTTTGCAGGGGCTGCACCGAACAGCGTACGGCCGGCCTGGTACAGGTCGGGGCGCTGCAGGTAGAAACGCTTGTCGATGAGGAAATATTCCTGTTCGGCACCAAGAGTGACGGTGACCTTCTGCTGGGCTACGCCGAACATGCCCATGAGGCGATCGGCGGACTTCTGCAGGGCCTGAATGGAGCGGAGCAGCGGAGTTTTCTTGTCCAAGGCTTCGCCGGTGTAGCTACAGAACGCGGTGGGAATACAGAGCGTGGCGCCGTTGCCATGACGCTTGATGAATGCGGGCGAGGTCGGGTCCCAGGCAGTGTAGCCGCGGGCTTCGAAGGTGGAACGCAGGCCACCGCTCGGGAAACTGGACGCGTCCGGTTCGCCCACGATCAGGTTCTTGCCGCTGAAGGCCATGATGGCCTTGCCGTTTTCGGGTTCCAGGAAGGAGTCATGCTTTTCGGCGGTAGAACCGGTGAGCGGCTGGAACCAGTGCGTGAAGTGGGTGGCACCCCGGTCGATGGCCCACTTCTTCATGGCATGTGCGACTTCGTTCGCGATGCTCGCGTCAAGCGGTGCGCCCTCGTCGATGGTGGCGAAAAGCTTCTTGCAGATATCCTTGGGCAGGTAGGCGCGCATGGCCTCTGCGTTAAAGACGTCCTCGCCGTAAAAGTCGAGACTTGCGGGTGCGGCGGGCATGTTTGCGACCGCGGCTTCGCTCGTGATTTCCTTGATGGCCTTCAGCCTGTATTCGTTGCTCATTGTGAGTCTCCTAGTTTGAAATTTTTTCGGAGACCCTATTGCAAAATGTGTGCCAAAAGTGAAAATGGCGAAATTCTGCAAAAATCCAAAAAGCAGGCCGGTTACAGAAATTGATGACTTTCCATAATTTGAAAATTTCTCTCTACTATTACGGAAAACGTAAATCTGAAGCTGTCGAAAAAGGTTCTAGCCGCCGCACGAACTATTTTCAAAAATTGTAACCACAGAATTTCTTTTTACAAAAAGTGAAAATATAGAGGCGTGTAGTTTGAGCGATATTCTTTCGTTCTTTACATATTCTTTCCGCTTTTTCAATAATTGGCGGGTATTTCCAGAAATTGGCACGGAATTTGCAAAGCCTTTTCGCAAAAATAGGAATAATGCGCGGATTTGAGAATGATTCGCAAATTTAAGAAAGGACGAGTATGAACGCTCAAGCTCTTTACGACCCGATGAACGAACACGACGCCTGCGGTGTCGGCCTGGTCGCTAATATTAATAATGTAGCCTCGCACCAGATTGTGCTGCAGGGCATTACCGTTTTGAAGAGGCTCATGCACCGCGGTGCAGCAGGTGGAGACCCGGAAACCGGTGACGGTGCGGGTCTTTTGCTTTCGATGCCCCACAAGTTTTTCCGCAAGGTGAACCCTGAGCTCCCTGCCCGCTACGGCGTGGCGATGTTCTTTGTGGAGAATACGCTTGCGGCGGATGCCTTTGACGCGAAGATCAAGGAGATTGCCGCTGCCGAGGGCATGCCGGTGCTGAACTTCCGCGAGGTGCCGGTGAATGCCGACAAGATCGGTCGCACGGCCCGCGAGACTTTGCCGCATATCCGTCAGGTGTTCTTCGACGGTTCCGCTTTTGAATCCGACAGCGCGTTCGATATTAAGTTGTATGTTTCCCGCCGCCTGATGGAAAAGGCTTGCAAGGGCTTGTATGTTTGTAGCTGCAGCCGCCGTAGCATCGTCTATAAGGGCTTGCTTCTGGCGAGCCAGATTGAGGGCTTCTACAAGGACTTGAACGATCTCGATTTTGAGAGCCCGATTGCGCTTGTTCACCAGCGCTACTCCACGAACACGTTCCCCACATGGCCGCTCGCGCATCCGTTCCGCTACCTCGCTCATAACGGCGAAATCAATACCCTGCGCGGAAACCTGAACAGTCTGCGTGCCCGCGAACCGCACCTGAAGAGCGATATTATCGGCGATGACCTGCAGAAGCTTTTGCCGCTTGTTCCGGCGGGGCAGAGTGACTCGGCCAGCCTTGACAACATGTTTGAGCTCCTCGTCGCTGCGGGTCGTAGCCTTCCGCATGCGATGATGATGCTCATGCCTCAGGCCTGGGGTAAAAAACATTACCTGGGTCGCGACGTGCGTGGGTTCTTCGAATATGAATCCATGCTCATGGAACCGTGGGATGGCCCGGCCGCCGTGGCGTTCAGCGATGGCGTAAACGCGGGTGCGATTCTCGACCGCAACGGCCTTCGTCCGGCGCGTTACACTCTGTGTAAAGACGGTCTTTTCGTGATGGCCTCCGAAACGGGCGTGCTCGACCTCCGCGATGACGAAGTGGAAGAAAAGGGCCGCCTCAAGCCCGGCGAAATCATTTATCTGGACCTGGAAAATCACCGCATCTTGAAGAATGCGGAGATGAAGGCGCAGGTGGCGCGTGCCAAGCCTTACCGCCGCTGGGTTGCCGAGAACAAGATGAGCGTTCGCGGGCTCTTCAGTGAAATCAACCCGTCCGACGTTCCGGACGACATTCTGGTGCAGCAGAAGCGCTTCGGATATTCTGCAGAAGATCTCTCCATCATTTTGCAGCCCATGGCCAAGAATGGTGCGGAGCCGATTGGCTCCATGGGTAACGACGCCGCGCTGGCCGTGCTTTCGGACAAGCCACAGCCGTTGTTCAACTACTTCAAGCAGTTGTTTGCCCAGGTGACGAACCCGCCCATTGACCCGATTCGTGAAGAGCTGGTGATGAGCCTTACGACATATATCGGGAACCACGGCAACATTCTGGAAGAGACTCCGGAGCAGGCACACCTTATCAAGATTCCGCGCCCGATTGTGACCGAAGATGAAATCCGCCGCTTTGAAAACATTGGCGATAAGGCTTTCAAGGCGAAAGTGCTCAAGATGCAGTTCCCGCTCGGCGGTGACGGCTCCGTGCTGGAAGCTGCCCTGCAGAACCTCGCCGGCGATGCCGTGCGCGCCGTGCAGGACAACTACGATATTATCGTGCTTTCGGACAAGAACATCGACTGGGGATACGTGCCTATGCCTTCGCTTTTGGCGACGGCTTGCGTGAACCGCGCCTTGGTAGAAGCGGGCGTGCGCCCTGAAATCGGTTTGATTGTGCAGAGCGGCGAAGTCCGCGAAGTGATGCACTTTGCTCTGCTCCTCGGCTACGGCGCCACTGTCATCAACCCGTATCTTGCCTTTGAGAGCATTACCAACATGTGCCACAACGGCGACCTGGATGTGGACCCGGTGACGGCTGCTGCAAATTATGTAAAGGCTGTCGATAAGGGGCTCTTGAAGATTATGTCAAAGATGGGTATCTCCACCCTCCGCAGTTACCGCAGTGCACAGATTTTCGAAGCCGTGGGCCTGAACCACGAACTCATCGAGAAGTTTTTGCCGGGTACGGCAAGTCGCATCGAAGGTATCGGCCTCGAAGAAATTGCCCGCGAAGTGGGCGAGCGTCAGAAGATTGCCTTTGCCGATGCAAGCAAGGTCTTGCAGTCTGGCGGCCAGTATGCGTTCCGCAAGGAAGGCGAGAAGCACCTGTGGACTCCGCAGTCGCTTGCCGCATTCCGCCAGGCGGTGCAGGGTGGCGACTACGAGAAGTTCAAGGTCTACAGCAAGCTGATTAATGACCAGTCTGAACGTCAGGCAACTTTGCGCGGTCTCTTCAAGTTCAAGAAGGCTACCCCGATTGATATTAGCGAAGTCGAATCTCGCGAATCGATTATCCATCACTTTGTGGCGGGTGCCATGAGCCTTGGCTCCTTGAGCCCGGAAGCCCACGAGACTATTGCCATTGCCATGAACCGCATCGGTGCCATGAGCAACTGCGGTGAAGGTGGTGAAGACCCTGACCGCGATACTCCGGCCGCTAACGGCGATATCCGTAGTTCTGCCATTCGCCAGGTTGCCTCGGGCCGATTTGGCGTGACCATCGATTACCTGCGCCATGCGAAGGATTTGCAGATCAAGATGGCCCAGGGCGCAAAGCCCGGTGAGGGTGGCCAGCTGCCGGCACACAAGGTGAACGAGTTCGTGGCACGTATCCGTCACTCCATCCCGAACGTGTCGCTGATTTCTCCGCCGCCGCACCATGATATTTACTCCATCGAAGACCTTGCGCAGTTGATTTACGACCTGCGCAACGCCAACCCGAAGGCCCGTGTTTCCGTGAAGCTCGTGTCCGAAGTGGGTGTGGGTACGATTGCCGCGGGTGTCGCGAAGGCCCATGCCGATGTGGTGTTGATTTCTGGCCACGATGGCGGTACGGGCGCATCTCCGCTTACCTCCATCAAGCATGCCGGCCTCCCGTGGGAACTCGGTATTGCCGAAGCGGAACAGACCCTTGTGCTCAACGACTTGCGCGGACGCATCAAACTCCAGGTCGATGGCCAGCTCAAGACGGGCCGTGACGTGGTGGTGGCCGCCCTCCTCGGTGCCGAAGAATTCGGTTTTGCCACGAACCTTCTCGTAAGCCTTGGCTGCGTGATGGACCGCAAGTGCCATACGAACCAGTGCCCGATGGGTATCGCCACGCAGGATCCGGACTACCGCAAGCGCTTTGCGGGCAAGCCCGAATACGTGGAAAACTTCCTCTATTTCATTGCCGATGAAGTCCGCGAGATTCTTGCAAGCCTTGGCCTGCGTTCCTTGGCGGAAGCCTGCGGCCGTAGCGACTTGCTGGAACGTGACGAGGCGATTGCCTTCTACAAGGCTCACAATCTGGACTTCTCCAAGATTTTCGAAACTGTTGATGGCGGCATCAAGTCCTTCGACAAGAACTTCGTGAAGGAACCGCTTGAAAACTTCGACCGTCGTGAACTCCTTCCGTTCGTGGCCGATACGCTCAAGAGCGGCAAGACCGTGGAACTCTGCACGGTGGTGCACAACGTCGACCGTACGGTGGGTACGGAACTTTCCGGCGAGGTGGATGAACGCTTTGGCGTGAAGGGCCTCCCCGAAGATACCATCAAGATTCACCTGCAGGGTGTCGCGGGCCAGAGCTTCGGTGCGTTCCTCGCTCCGGGTATCACCCTCGATTTGCAGGGCGAAGCCAACGACTTTATGGGCAAGGGCCTTTCGGGCGGTAAGATTATCGTGCGGCCGCCCAGCAATGCAAGCTTTAGGGCCGAAGATAACGTGATCGCGGGTAACGTCATCGGTTACGGCGGAACCTCGGGCAAGATTTTCATCAACGGTCTCGCGGGCGAACGCTTCGGTATCCGTAACTCGGGTATGCTCCTGGTTTCGGAAGGCGTGGGCGACCACGGCTGTGAATACATGACGGGCGGTCGCGTAGTCGTGCTCGGCCGTGTGGGCGTGAACTTCGCTGCAGGTATGACGGGTGGCTTTGCCTACGTCTACGATGAGACGGGCCACTTTGACCTGAGTTGCAACGTGGATTCCGCCGACCTCGAAAGCGTGCTTCCGGGTACCGAGAGCGAAAGCGAACTGCTCGACATCATCAATCAGCACGTTGAGGCGACGGGTAGCGAGAAGGGCAAGCGCATTCTGGAAAACTGGAACAGCGAACGCCCGAAGTTCGTGAAGATATTCCCGGTGGATTACAGGAACGCGTTGGCGAAGAAGGGGAGGGCATAATGCAGCAAATTAACCGAATCGCAGACATCTACCGCCCTGTTGAAGAGCGTGTCAAGGACAACAACGAAGTCGAACGCAAACTCACTTCAATCGAAATCATCGGCCAGGCGGAACGCTGCCACACTTGCGGAATCCCCTTCTGCCATGGTGCGGGTTGCCCCCTCGGAAACCTCGTTCCCGAATTCAATGCGGCCATTGCTGCCGGGAATGCGGAACGTGCCTACGATATCATCAGCAAGACGGCGTTCTTCCCAGAGTTCACGGGCCGCGTTTGCCCCGCACTCTGCGAATCCGCCTGTACCGGCAACGTGCATAACGACCCGGTGATGGTGCGCCAGATTGAGAAGTTCATCATTGAGACCGCTTTCGAGGAAGGCCGCGTGGTGCTCCCGACGGCTGAACCGAACGGAAAGTCTGCCGCTGTCATCGGCTCTGGTCCTTCGGGGCTGTTTGCTGCTGAGGCCTTGCGCCGCAAGGGCTATGCCGTCACGGTTTTCGAGAAGCAAGCGAAGGCGGGTGGCCTGCTGCGCTACGGCATCCCGAATTGGAAACTGGACAAGTCCATTATCGACCGGCGTATTGCCCTGCTTGAAGCTGCCGGAATCAAGTTTGTCTACAATACCGAAATAGGGAAGGACATTGCCGCGGAATACGTCCACAAGAATTATGACGAGGTGTTCCTCGCGATTGGAACGCCGAATGCCCGCGACTTGAAAATCCCGGGCCGCGAAGCCGAAGGAATTTTCCTTGCCCTCGATTTTCTGCATGGTGCCGAAATGCCGGGTGAAAGCAATCCCGAAAAGTTTAGCGCGAAGGGCCGCAAGGTGTTGGTGATTGGCGGTGGCGATACGGGTAACGACTGCGTGGGCAAGGCCATCCGTGAAGGCTGCGAAAGCGTGCTCCAGGTGGAATTCATGCCCAAGCCGCCTGAGGAGCGTTCCCCGTCTACGCCGTGGCCCGACTGGCCGTACATGCTGCGCACGAGCTACGCCCAGCACGAAGGCGGTGAGCGTCGCTGGAATGTTTCTTCCAAGCAGTTCATCGTGAAGGACGGTCGCGTGGCCGGCGTGGAAGCAGTTCGCGTGGAATGGGAAATGTCCCCGCAGGGTCGCCCGCTCAAGCCTGCCGAAGTCCCGAATTCTACCGAGGTCATCGATACCGACCTGGTGGTGCTCGCGATGGGATTCACCGGTGTGCCTGCCGAGGGAATCGTGAATGACCTGGGCCTGCAACTTACCCCGCGTACGGCGATTATCGCTGATCCGGCCCGACACATCTATGCGGTGGGCGACTGCGCGAACGGCGCCTCCCTCGTGGTGCGTGCTATGGCCGACGCGAAGGCGAAAGTCGCGGCGCTAAAGTAACGGTTTCTGTTATAAACTGCGCGCGGCACTATGTTCGGATTTTATCGGTTCGCATGTGTTTCTCCGGTGTTGAAGGTGGCCGATACCGCCTACAATACCGAAGAAATTATCAGGAGCGCGAAAATTGCTGCCTCTAACGGGGCGGCTTTTGTCGTTTTTCCGGAACTTTGCATTACGGGCTATACTTGCAGCGACTTGTTCCACCAGGAGTTGCTTCTGCAGAACAGCACTCGCGCGTTGGTGCGGATTGCGGACGCCTTAAAAGAAAGCGACGCCGTGATTGCGGTGGGCCTGCCTTTGCGCATATTCGGAAGGCTGTATAACTGTGCCGCCTTTGTGCAGCGCGGTCGCGTTGTGGCGATTACGCCCAAGATTCACTTGCCGAACCAGCGCGAGTTCTACGAGAAACGGCATTTTTCGAGCGGGCGGGATTTACTGCGCGGAGCGTATGGCGCTTCGGCAGGGAGTGCCGCTAGCATCGTGAAGTGTGCGATAGAAGGCGCAGGCGAAGTACCTATCACGAATTTCATCACCGTGAGCGGCCGCACATCTGGCGGTCTGAATTGTACATCTAATAATCCGAATTGCACATCTTGTAGCAAAGGTTCTGAGGTCCGTATCGGCGTGGAACTTTGCGAAGACTTGTGGACGCCTGCGCCACCGAGCGCGGAACTTGCCCTTGCAGGTGCGAACGTCATCGTGAATCTCTCGGCGAGCGATGCGCTGGTAGGCAAGCGCGATTACCGCAGGAACTTGGTGATGAACCAGTCGGCGCGTTGCATGGCGGCTTACGTGTACGCCTCCGCCGGAGTGCACGAATCTACGACGGACATGGTCTTTAGCGGTCATTTGATGATAGCAGAAAACGGGAGCATGCTCGCCGAAAGCAAGCCGTTCTCGCGGGAAACCGAAACCGTGTATGCCGATGTGGACGTGGAGCGTCTGAATATGCAGCGCCTGAGTGAAGGAAGCTTCCAGGATTTTGACAGCCGTGCCATTATTGCGCGGGCGGCGACTCTTGATAGCCTGCACGCATGCGATAAGCTCCAGTACCGTTTTGTTTCGCCGACGCCTTTCGTTCCCGGCTCACTTGAAACCCGCGATACATCTTGCACCGAGATTTTTAACATACAGTGCGCAGGGCTTGCTAAGCGCCTGGAGGCGACCTGCAGCAAGCGTGCTGTAATTGGCCTGAGCGGCGGGCTTGATTCTACGCTTGCGCTTCTTGTGGTTGCGGAAACGTTCAAGCTGCTGAAACGCCCCGCAAAAGAAATCCTTGCGCTCACTATGCCCGGATTCGGGACAACACATCGCACCAGGAACAATGCAGTTGAACTCGCGAAACTCCTGGGCGTGGAACTGCGCACCATTGATATCCAGAAGACATGCCTCCAGCATTTTGCCGACATCGGGCACGACCCGCAAAAACTTGACGTGACTTACGAGAACGTACAGGCCCGCGAACGCACGCAAATCCTGATGGATATTGCGAACAGCGAAGGCGGAATCGTTATCGGCACGGGTGACCTCTCCGAAATTGCGCTCGGGTGGAGCACTTACAATGCCGATCACATGTCCATGTATGCGGTGAACTGCGATATTCCCAAGACGCTCGTGCGCCATATCGTAAGCTGGTATGCCGACCGCGCAATTCACAACCCGAGCGAAACCGGCACGCATCTTGCCCCCAGCGAAACCGGTGCGCATCTTGAAACCCGCGAAAAAGGCGCAGAACTTGCCGCAGTCCTCCGCGACATCCTCGATACGCCCGTCTCTCCGGAACTCTTGCCCGCCGATTCAAGCGGCCAGATTGCGCAAAAGACGGAGAGCATTCTCGGTGCGTACGAACTGCACGACTTTTTCCTTTATCACTTCGCGAAATACGGGGCCGCTCCCGAAAAGCTCCGCTACCTCGCGAAATACGCATTTGCAAACAAGCATACTGACGAAGAAATCGACAAGGCGCTCGCCATCTTTATTAGGCGCTTCTTTACGCAGCAGTTCAAGCGCAGTTGCATTCCCGACGGCCCGAAGGTCGGAACCATCTCGCTGTCGCCCCGTGCCGACTGGCGCATGCCCAGCGACGCAAGTTTTGGGGATTGGCTCAAGGAAATCTAATCAAAAAAAATGTATGTATTTATGCCTCCGTGCCGAGGCTTTTTTATTTTAGTCTAAATCGCAAAAACCCCGAGACATTTGTCCCGGGGCATTTTAGTCAACAGAGAAATTCTTTCGTCTAATCTACATATTGCTGAAGATCTGGAATCCGCTGTAGGATTCTTGTCCGTGTTCGCTTTGGTCGAGGCCGCGGAGTTCTTGCCTTTCCGTGACGCGCAGGCCCATTGTCTTCTTGATGACGAAGAATATCAGGCTAGCGCCGGCGAAGCAGGGTAGGGCGTAGGCGGCAACACCGATGAGCTGAGTGAGCACGCTGTAATCGCCCGTCATGTCAAAGATACCCACGGCAATCGTACCCCACACGCCGTTCACCAGGTGAACCGAGAGCGCACCGACCGGGTCGTCCAAGTGAAGGCGATCGAACATGAATACTGCGCCGACTACGAGTACGCCAGCGATGGCACCGATAATCCAGGAAGAGAGCGGAGTAACCACGTCTGCACCGGCAGTGATTGCCACGAGGCCGGCAAGGCATCCGTTCAGCGCCATGGTGGCGTCGGGCTTCTTCGAGACGATCCAGCTCGTGAGCGTTGCGGTAATGATACCTGCGACGGCAGCGAGGTTCGTGGTCACGAGAATCCAGCTAGTGGCCTTCGGGTCGCCATTGAGGGCGGAACCTGCGTTGAAACCCCACCAACCGAACCACAGCATGAATACACCGATGGTTGCAAGCGGGATGTTGTGTGCCGGGATGGCGTGTACCTTGCCGTTCACGTACTTGCCGATACGGGGCCCGAGAATCATTACGCCGGCAAGTGCTGCCCAGCCGCCCACGGAGTGCACGAGGGTAGAACCGGCGAGGTCGTGGAAACCAGCCTTGCCGATGGTCGAAAGCCAGCCGCCGCCCCATGTCCAGCTACCCACAATCGGGTAGACGAGAGCCACGTAGACAATGGTGAAGACCAGGAAGGAATTGAGTTTCACACGTTCGGCCACGGCACCCGAGACAATCGTTGCTGCGGTTGCTGCAAACATTGCCTGGAAAAGCCAGTCTGCAAACAAAGTAAAGTGGCCGTTGTAGGCAGAGGTGAAGCTTGCCGGGTTGGCCCAGTCGCCAATGCCAAAGCCCGCGAAACCGAGAATCCCGTTGAAGGTTCCCGGATACATGAGGCCGAAGCCTAGCAGGGCGTACATCGTGATGCCTATGGCGGGGACCGCGATGTTCTTGAAGGCGACGTTGGCAGCGCACTTGGCGCGCACGAGGCCCGCTTCAACGCAGGCGAATCCAAGACCCATGATGAACACCAGCATGGCGCTGATCATGATCCAGATGTTTTCTGTCATAAAGATTGCGTCGCTGACAGGTACGACTTGTGTAACTTCATTCATTCTTTAAATCCTTTTGATTGATCTTTTGTCTGTAGGCGCGAAACGCCTTTCTTTCGTCTAACCGATTGCCTCCGGCCCTGTTTCTCCGGTGCGGATGCGGATGCACTGTTCAAGGCTTGTGACGAAAATCTTTCCGTCACCGATTTCGCCGGAGCGCGCGCCCTTGATGATGGCGTCGATGCATGGCTGCACAAAGTCATCGTTCACCGCAATCTTGAGGCAAATCTTCTTGAGCAAATTCACCTCGGTCACCACGCCGCGGAAGCGCTGGTTATAGCCCTTCTGCTGGCCGCAGCCGAGCACGTTGGTAACTGACATCTTGAAAATGTTGTTTTCGTAAAGCGCTTGCTTCACGAGATTCAGTCGTTCGGGTTGGATGTAGGCCGTAACGAGTTTCATTTTTTTTGTCCTTGTTAGATTCCAAGGAATTTTGGAATTCACCCCCTCTATGCAAAGAGCGTGCCAAAAAAGAGAAATGTGCGAAATTTCGCGAAAAACGGCGAAATCGCGGGGAAAATGAAAGAAAACTGCGCTGGCTTTACGGATAATGTTTTTCGTTTATTGAATAATATCCAAAAAACGTAAAATCCCTGCCGCGCAAGGACAGGGTGTGACGAATAAAGTAATCTTGTTTTTTTGCGGAAGAGAATTACAGTTCGTGATAGTACGGGCAGATGTTTTCGTAGTGCCCGTCCTTCATTCGGAAACCTTTCGGGATGGTTCCGAGCTGGACAAACCCGAGGCGTTCGTACAGGTGCCGCGCGTGCGTGTTGCTTTCGACGACGGCATTAAACTGCAAGACTCCGAAGCCGTGCTTTTTAGCTTGTTCGAGACAGTCCTTTACGAGCATTTCGCCGATGTGCTTGCCCCTGGATTCCGAAGCGACCGCATAGCTCGCATTTGAAATGTGGCCGCAACGACCCACGTTATTCGGGTGCAGAATATATAGGCCGAAAATCTTGCCGCCCTCTTCGGCGACGGCGCAGTAGGTCTGTGCGGCAAAGAACTGCCTGCCGGTTTCGGGCGTGAGCAAGTCCTCTTGCGGGAAGGCGATGCCGTCTTCGACCACCTCGTTCCAGATGCGGATCATTGCCGCAAGGTCCGCTCCGCTGTATTGCCTGATAATCATAGTGGGAAAGATAGAATTCTTTGTGGACAGCGATGTCAACGGAAAAAAGTTTACATGCAATCGGAACAATTCTTTTGAAAGTATTTTCTGGAATAGAAAATCAAAAAGGAGTGGTTTTATGAATCAAGCTCTATGGACCGGTGTGTCCGTTGGCGTTATTATGGCGTTGTCTGCTGTGACGGCGAATGCGTTTACCCTGACAGGCAAGGTGAGCGACGATGGCGGCAAGGCTATCCGAGGCGCAGAAGTCTCGCTTGTTCAAAAAGGCCTCAATGCGAAAACAGATGCCTCAGGCGCATTCACGATTCACCAGGACGAAGAACCGTTGGCTCTGGCGAACAAGGCCTCGGTCGGATTTCTTTCCGTGAATAACGGGGTCCTATCGTTTTCGCAGGGGCAAAATTCCCCGGTACAGGTGCAGATTTTCGACATGTTCGGGAACCGTCTTTTGAATGAAACTCTCTACGGCTCGGGTACGGTTGACATGAAGTCTTCCGTTAAAGCGCAGGGCAAGTACTTCGCGCGCGTCCGCGTAGGTAGCGCTTCGCAAACGTTCCAGTTTGTCGCCGATGGAAGTTTCAATACGGCATTCGGCGCGAAGTCCGGAGCAAAGGCGCTTCTCAAGGTGGGCGATTCGGACAATCTGCGCGTTGTTGCCGACGGTTTCGACACCCTCAATGTACAGCTCAACAATCTTGACACGAATCTTGCGCTTACGCTCAAGAAAACCGCTCCGCCGCAACCGCAGTACGAATACGGATGGGGCCTTAAGAACGACCCTGTTCCCACTCGTGGCTGCGGCAAGGACACTCGACTTGATTACAAGTATCGTGGCGACAAACCCTACATTGACTTTAGGTGGAGCAAAGGCGTGCGTACCGTGCGCATCGACATGCCAAAAAGTTACGACAAGAACAAACCGTACAAACTCATTTTTGGAATGCAGTGCATGGGCGGTTCGGCAAGCGCCGTGCAGGATGAGGGCTATCACGGCCTCAAGTGGATTGACAAGAACGAAACCGCGATATTCGTTGCGCCCGAAGGCAACGGAAACCAGCTACCCTGGGGGCAAGATGATTACCTCCTGTTTGACGAACTCCTCGCATATCTCGAAGGCAACTTCTGCATCGATTCGAGCCGCGTTTTTTCCACGGGATTCAGCTACGGCGCCATGTTCAGCAATGGCCTTTCGTGGAACCACCAGGACGTGCTCCGCGCAGTGGCCGTT
>JAEEGI010007599.1_pt1 | contig 24245 bp, 14 predicted proteins | sample 8958751 | NCBI WGS metagenome assembly JAEEGI01 (sample SAMN16246545, study PRJNA631951) | gut metagenome | biome: gut microbiome; feature: rumen; material: KS-attached | host: Bos | place: Iran: Karaj | collected 2018-10
TTTCAAGATAGCCGTCTCACCACCCGTCACTGCCAACATACCGACTGCCGGCGACAGGAGGATGAAGTGAAGGCTGTGGTCGCCCCAGGCAAAGGTGGCGCTGCTCAGGAACGGTCCGATGGCAATACAGACGAGCATGCCTAAGAGGGCCGTCAGCAACGACCACGCCCGTACGACCTTCACGAAGTGGACTACCTGCGGATGGCTGTCGTCGGGAAACTCCGAGAGCTGCCGAACAGCACTCGTCGAGATACCGAAATGTGTGGACTGGGAGATGAACGAGACGGTGGTGTTGAATAGCGTGACCAGTCCCATGCCAGAAGGGCCGAGCAGCAAGGCCACGAACTTATTACGCACAAGGCTCACCAAAACATTCAGTCCCTGTACGCCCCCGAAGACACCCGTGTACTTCAACACATGTCCGTAGGCTCCTTTGTCGCTTTCGTTCATTCTGTCTATATAACGTAAGGAGGGGCGTTTTTATTTTATTTAGCCAATATATTTGGTATTTCGCTCGCTTATTCGTACCTCTGAGCTATGCTCGAAGGCACTTCCGCTCGGAAATACTCAAATAAATTTGGTATTTCGCTCGCTTATTCGTACCTTTGCAGCCGATATGAAACAACAGCCACTGGTCAGCTTTATCCTGACATGTTACAACTTGCCGTTGGAGATGCTGTGCGAGTGTATCGACAGCATCCTCAGGCTCTCGATGCAACCGGCAGAGCGGGAGATCATCATCGTGGACGACGGCTCGGACAACAGTCCGATGAACAGTCTGCTGAGATATGGTGACGACATCATCTACCTCAGACAGAAGAACGGTGGTGTGAGTGTGGCCCGTAATACGGGACTGGCGATGGCACGGGGTGAATACATCCAGATCATCGATGGCGACGACTATCTCATCCGGGCACCCTATGAGCACTGTCTCGACATCATCCGCCACCACAAGGATGCCGATGTGGTGATGTTCGACTTCACCCACGACGAAGGACAAAGCGACACATCATTCAGTACTCCGAGAGTGAAGAGCGGCACGGAACTGATGCGCAGTGAGAACATCCGGGGAACGGCCTGCTGCTATCTGTTCCGGCAGAGCGTCAGAAGCCAGCTCACCTTCACACCAGGCATCCGCTATGGCGAGGACGAGGAGTTCACCCCACAGCTGCTGATACGGGCTGAGCGCGTCTATCTGACCGAGGCGAAGGCCTACTACTACCGTGAGCGTCAGTCGTCGGCCGTCCACCAGTTTGACAAGAAGAGTATCCAAAAGCAGTTAGACAACCACCTGACCGTGATCAGAAACCTGAACGTCCTTGCTGACAGGAGACCATACGAAGAGCGTCTGGCCTTGCAGAGACGGGTGGCACAGTTGACGATGGACCATATCTACAACACGATCATGCTCACCCGTTCGGAACAGCAACTCGACGAGACCATCGAGACCCTGCGCCAGGATGGCCTCTATCCCCTGCCCGACCATGACTACAGCACGAAGTACGTGTGGTTCCGCAAGATGACCAACAGCCGTCTGGGGCGGAAGATACTGCTCCACACCCTACCCAAGATGAAAAAGGAAAGATGATGGAAGAGATGATATCGGTCGTCGTCGTGACCTATAATCAGGCGGAAACCATCGGGCGGACACTCGACTCGGTCCTGATGCAGCAGTGTCATGTGCCTTTTGAGATCGTCATCGGAGAAGACTGTTCAACGGACGACACCCGAGCCATCTGCCAGGCCTATGCCGAGAAGCATCCCGACATCATCCGTCTCATCTGCAACGAACGGAACAAAGGCCTCGTCGACAATTATTTCGACTGTCTCTTGGCATGCCGTGGAAAATACATCGCTGACTGTGCGGGCGATGACTTCTGGATCGATCCGCAGAAGCTGGAGAAGGAAGTCACGGTGATGGAAAACCATCCGGAGGTGACGATGGTCATCACCAACTGGCAGTACTATAACGAACATACCCGGAAGACCACCCCCAGCCAACAACGCCAACACGCCCCCATCACACCTGGAAAGGACTTATTGCAGGCCATCATCACCCAACAGAGCATGAGCGTCTTCCATCTCTGCACAGCTCTCTACCGCACGGATGTCTTCAGAAAAGCGTACGAGGAAGACACAGACCTCTTCCGCAATAAAACTTATGTGAGTGAGGATATGCAAATAGCTATCTCGATGGCCTTACACGGCGACATCGCCTATCTGCCTGACGTGACACTTAATTACAGTCTGGGCAGTGGCAGCATATCAAACATCACCGACAGTGAGAAGGCGTTCAGATTTGTCCAAAGGTCGACGGAACTCATCTGTTATTTGGCCAACAAGCACCATCTGGATATCCGGGACTTCATGACCTGGCGCATCTTCGAACTGGGTATGCATGCCTTCCGTTCTCATCAGCCCAAACTCTACGAAGAGACATTAGCCTGTGAAAAGAAATGGCAGGTCAGGAGAAGTTTCAAGAATACTTGTCTGTTTGCTGTGATGCGCCACGACGGTCTGTGGCAGGCAGGACTATGCCTGCGAGGCGTATTTGTCAGGCTGAAGCAAGCAGGTCGTTGAAGAGAGCCGTCAACTGACGACCAATCACTTCGAGTGAGGCCAACTGTCTGACAGCCTTCGAGACAGCCACCCCGTCAAAGTCTTTTTGTTCCATCATCCGGTGCATGGCATCAGACAAAGCCTGAACGTCATCGACGGGCACTATCGTACAGCCACCGTCAATGCGCAGACTCTGGGGTACGCACTCGGTAGCCACCACAGGAATGCCTGTACTCATCGCCTCCAGCAAGGCCAATGGCTGCACTTCGCTGCGACTGGCAAGTACCAGTGCATCAGACTGATAGAGTAGATCTCTTACAGCATCCCTTGAAAGTAGTCCGTGTGAAATGATGCCCTCGGAGAGCATCGCCTTGCAAGCGGCAGAATCAGTGTCCCTACCGGCAATATGCAACTCGACATTCTGTCCGGCATCCCGCAACTGACGGAAGGCGGGCAGCAGCACGTCGTACCCTTTTAGCGGCCAGAAGTTAGCCAGACAACAGAAACGGAACGGACGGTCTTTCAGGGGATTACGGGACTGATAACGGAAGTAGTCCACGTCGATGGTGTTGGACACCGCCTGCCAGCGATAGTCCTTACCAAAGTAGCAGGAGATATTGTCAACCAGTTCCTCGGAGACGGGAATCACCAAGTCGGCATTTTCGTAAGCCTCTCTTAAAAGCGGAATCTGCCAAGCGCGACTGGGTGCGGGTCCGAACTCCTTCTCGAACACCAGTCGCGAGAGATGTTCCGTGATGACATAAGGAATCTGATACTTCCGGCTGATCTTCATCGCCGCATAGCCTCCCCACTTCGAACAATGGGCATGGAGAATATCAGGACGGCCATACTTGTTGGCATAGTCGTCGAACATGTCACAGACGATCTGAACCCAGCGACGGACATTCCAACGGACGGTCAGGGGAATGCCACGCTGGAACGACTGACAGACGGTGATGCCGTCACGCTGATGCTCATAGCGACGGAAAGGCAGGGAGAAAAAGCCTTTCAATCCGATGGTGACACCCAACTGCACATTGCTGAGGATACGTACCTCATGACCCTGCGCTTTCAGGGCTTTGGCCTGATCCAGGCAGAACTCCCCGCCATAAGGGGTGAAGAAAGATGGTATCTCCAGGATATGCATATCATTCAAAAAAAAAGAGGAACGAGGAAATCTTCATTCCTCATTCCTCATTTTCAATTCTCACTAAGCAGCCTTATGCCTCAGCGGGAGCAGCCTCCTCTGCGGGAGCCTCTGCAGCAGCGGCCTCAGCAGCCTTTGCAGCCTCTTCCTCAGCCTTAGCGGCAGCCTCAGCAGCCTTCTTGTCGGCTACCTTCTTGGCGATGGCCTCGTTGACAGCCTTCTCTGCCTTCAGGGCATTGGCAGCAGCATCCTTCTTAGCCTTAGCATCTGCCTCAGCGATCTTTGCCAGACCGTTCTGCTTGTCAGCCTTCCAGGCCTCAAACTTCTTCTGGGCAGTAGCCTCATCGAAAGCGCCCTTCTTCACGCCACCACGGAGGTGCTTCATCAGGTAAACGCCCTCACGGCTGAGGATGTTACGTACGGTGTCTGTGGGCTGGGCACCAACCTCAACCCAATACAGTGCACGCTCGAAATTCAAGTCTACTGTGGCAGGATTGGTGTTGGGATTGTAAGTACCAATCTTCTCAGTAAAACGACCATCACGTGGTGCACGAGCGTCGGCGATAACGATTCTGTAGAAAGCGTAGCCCTTACGGCCGCCGCGCTGCAATCTGATCTTTGTTGCCATAATTTTTAATTTTTTACCTTTTTAATTGTTTAATTTAACTGAATTTCATGCTCTTAACTCGTAAAAGCGGGTGCAAAGGTACTAAAAATAATGGATAATGGACAATTGATAATGGATAATTTGCTTCCGAGGACACATTTTTAACTATTTTTGGGTCTTATATGCTTGATTATTGAGGGAAAAAGTGTAATTTTGCACGTTGAAATGACACAAAAGGCGAAAAAGGAATTGTCGATCCTGATTCCTAATTATAATAATGTATGCGTGGAATTGGTGACGGTGCTCCAGCAACAGGCTGAGACACTGGGCATCGACTATGAGATCCTCGTGGCAGACGATGCCTCGCCACAAAAGGACACAATCCCGCTGAACCAGCCCATCAACGAACTGCCTCACTGCCGATACATCATCAAGGAGACCAACACCGGCAGTGCCGCCACACGCAACTATCTTGGAGAACAGAGCCAATACCACTGGCTGCTGTTCCTCGACTGCGACATCAACATCCCAGACGACCATTTCCTCGAACGATATATGTCCGCCCCCCACGAAGGAGTGGTCAACGGTGGCATCTGCATCATCGATGATGACACGCTGAGCCATAACCTGCGATATCTTTACGAGAAGGACGCCGAACCCGCACATACTGCCGAGAAACGACAGGCGAACAAATATCACGAATTCCGCTCCACTAATTTTATGATTGAGCGCGAGGTGTTTAAGGCCTGTCCCTTCGACGAGCGGTTCAAACGTAGTGGCTATGAGGATGTGCTGTTCGGGAAGATGCTGAAACAGCAGCAGATTCCCGTGACGCATATCGACAATCCCGTGATGATGACCAAGTTTGAGTCGAACCCAGACTATGTGACAAAGATAGAACGGAGTATGAGGACCCTCCACACGTTCCGAAACGAGTTGCGGGGCTACTCACGCATTCTGACCTTCGACAGTGGCATTCACATCTCTGCCGTACGTGGGCTTATCCGACTGTGGCATCGTATCTTCGGGAATATGGAGCGGCGAAATCTCTGTGGTTCCAAGCCTATCCTGAAGTTGTTCACGCTCTATCGGCTGGGGTATTATCTGACACTACCGAAGGGTGATTAGGGCGATTAGGGTAATTAGGGTGATTAGGGAAGAGGCCCTGCAAACCTTTACGCAAGTTTTTACATACAACAATTGTTAATATTTGGTTGTTTCGAAAAAAATCACTATCTTTGCACTCACAATTGAGAAATGTAAAAAGTCAAATAGTAAAAAGGTAAAAAAATGAAACCACTAAACAAACAATTCGCTCCTAAGAGCGTGATGCCTGAAAAGGTGATTCAGTTCGGTGAGGGTAACTTCCTCCGTGCATTCGTTGATTGGATTATCTGGAATATGGACCAGAAGACCGACTTCAACGGCAGTGTCGTTGTCGTACAGCCCATTGAGAGAGGTATGGTGGACTGGCTCAATGCCCAGGACTGTCTGTACCACGTGAACCTGCAGGGTCGTGAGAACGGCAAGCCCGTGAACACACTCGAGCGTATCGACGTCATCAGCCGTGCACTGAACCCCTACACCCAGAACGCTGCCTTCATGGCACTGGCCGACCAGCCTGAGATCCGTTTCGTCATCTCGAACACCACCGAGGCCGGTATCGCCTTCGATCCCAACTGTAAGCTTGAAGATGCGCCTGCCAGCTCATATCCCGGCAAGCTCGTGCAGTTGCTGTACCGTCGTTATCAGACCTTCAACGGCGATCCCACGAAAGGACTGATCATCTTCCCTTGCGAGCTGATCTTCCTTAATGGTCACGTCTTGAAGGACTGCATCAACAAATATATCGACCTGTGGAACCTCGGTGCCGACTTCAAGAAGTGGTTCGACGAGGCTTGTGGAGTCTATGCCACCCTCGTAGACCGTATCGTGCCGGGCTTCCCCCGCAACGAGATCCAGCAGATCCAGGAGAAGATCTGCTACCGCGACAACCTCGTCGTACAGGCAGAGAACTTCCACCTCTGGGTGATTGAGGCCCCGAAGGAAGTAGCCAAGGAGTTCCCCGCAGACAAGGCTGGTCTGCACGTGCTGTTCGTGCCTTCAGAGGAGCCCTACCACAAGCGTAAGGTGACGCTGCTCAACGGCCCGCACACTGTACTCTCTCCCGTGGCCTTCCTGAGTGGTGTGAACATCGTGCGTGATGCCTGTAACCACGAGGTCATCTCGAAGTATATCCATAAGGTGCAGTTCGACGAGCTGATGCAGACCCTCGACCTGCCGATGGAGGAGCTGGAGAAGTTTGCCGGTGACGTGCTGGAGCGTTTCGACAACCCGTACGTTGACCATCAGGTGACTTCGATCATGCTGAACTCGTTCCCGAAGTTCCAGGCCCGTGACCTGCCCGGTGTGAAGACCTATCTGGAGCGCAAGGGTGAACTGCCTAAGGGTCTGGTGTTCGGTCTGGCTGCCATCATCACCTACTACAAGGGTGGTAAGCGTGAGGACGGTGTGGAGATCGTGCCCAACGACGACCAGAAGATCATGGACCTCCTGAAGGAACTGTGGGCTACCGGCGACACCCAGAAGGTGGCTGACGGTGTGCTTGGTGCTGAGTTCATCTGGCAGGAGAACCTGAATAAGATTCCCGGCCTCAATGAACTGGTGAAGCAGTTCCTCGACCTCATCAAGAGCGTTGGCATGCTCGAGGCAGTCAAGAGCATCTTGTAAATAATTTATTGGCACGGATTACACGGCTCTCTTTGAGAGTCACGGAAAAATATAAAGCCGTGTTAATCTGTGTAATCCGTGCCTAATTTTAAATAGTTTGAGCGATTTTATTGAGATCAAGGGGGCGAGGGTCAATAATCTGAAGAATGTTGACGTCAAGATCCCCCGAAACAAATTCATAGTGATTGCCGGAGTCAGTGGCTCCGGCAAATCTTCGTTGGCATTCGACACGCTCTACGCAGAAGGCCAACGACGGTATGTAGAGAGTCTGTCCAGTTATGCCCGACAGTTTCTCGGGCGAATGAACAAGCCCGAGTGTGACTTCATCAAAGGCATACCGCCTGCCATCGCCATCGAGCAGAAGGTGAACTCGCGTAATCCGCGCAGTACGGTAGGCACCTCAACGGAGATATACGAATATCTCCGATTGCTTTACGCGCGCATAGGGCGCACGTATAGTCCCATCAGCGGCGAGGAGGTGAAGAAGCACACGACGGAGGATATCGTGCAGAAGATGCTGGAATATTCAAGTGGGACTCGCTTTGTGGTGATGGCTCCCATCCACCTGCCGGAAGGGAGAACGATGGAGCAGCAGTTGAAGGCGTATATGCTGGAAGGGTATGCGAGGATTTACAGGCCCCCTAAGTTCTTCGCAGAGCGAAGCGGCAAAGCCGAGCGAGGGGGCGACAGGGGTCTGAACGAGGTAGAATTCATGCGGATCGATGAGTATCTGGAAACATGCGCTACTTCAGACCCCCAACCCCCTAACTTAGGGGGCTTGGACTTATACCTAGTGATCGACCGGCTCTCTGCAGATAACACTCCTGACAACATCGCCCGTCTGGTAGACTCCGCAGAGACAGCTTTCTACGAAGGTAACGGTTCCTGTCGGCTGCTCTTCCCACCGTCGAACATCTTCTATGACTTCTCGATGAAGTACGAGGCTGACGGTATGACATTCGAGGAGCCCAACGACAATATGTTCTCCTTCAACTCACCTGTCGGGGCCTGTCCTGAGTGTCAGGGATTCGGACGGGTCATCGGCATCGACGAGAAGCTGGTCATCCCCAACACGACCTTATCCGTCTATGACGGTTGTGTGGTCTGCTGGCACGGAGAGAAGATGAAAGAGTGGAAAGACTGGTTCTGCCGACATGCCGCAGAGGACGATTTCCCGATCTTCGAGCCGTATATGAACCTGACACAGCAACAGAAAGACTGGCTGTGGCATGGTCTGCCGTCGGACAAACGGAAGAAGGAACGTCCTTGCATCGACGCGTTCTTCGATATGCTCAAGGAGAACCAATACAAAATCCAATACCGTGTGATGCTGAGCCGGTACAGGGGCAAGACCAACTGCCCCGTCTGTCACGGAACCCGTCTCAAGCCAGAGGCGAACTACGTGAAAATCGGTGGCCGAAGCATCACCGACCTGGTACAGATGCCCGTTGTACGACTGAAGGAGTGGTTCGACCATCTGTCGCTCGACTGTCAGGACCAAGAGATCGGCAGACGACTGCTGGTAGAGATCACCAGTCGCCTGCAGTTCCTGTTGGATGTCGGACTGGGGTACCTCACCCTCAACCGTCTCTCCAACTCCCTGTCGGGCGGTGAGAGCCAGCGCATCAACCTGTGTACGTCTTTAGGCAGTTCACTGGTCGGTTCCCTCTATATCCTCGACGAGCCGAGTATCGGACTGCACAGCCGCGACACAGAACGACTGATCCACGTGCTGAAGGAGCTCCAGTCGCTGGGCAATACCGTCATCGTCGTTGAACACGATGAGGAATTGATGCGCGCTGCAGACTACCTGATTGACGTCGGACCGGATGCAGGCCGACTAGGGGGAGAGATTGTGTTTGAAGGGGAAGCTAAAGATATTTTGGAAGTTCTTGGCGATGCCAAGCGGCAAAGCCGAGCGAAAGAAGTTAAGGAAGTTAAAGAAGTCAAAGGACAATACTCTGCGGTGGAGAAATGGCCGAGGAGCCATACTGTAAAGTATCTGCTTCATGAGGATAAGATCCCCGTACCTCAGACGCGTAGGCCATGGAACCGTCATATCGACATCAAAGGAGCCCGTATGAACAACCTGCGTGGCATCGACGTACAGATTCCGTTGAATGTGATGACCGTTGTCACTGGTGTGTCGGGCTCAGGCAAGTCCAGTCTGATCAAGGGCATCCTCTACCCTGCCATGAAACGACATCTTGGTGAGGTCTGTGACTTACCGGGCGAATATCTCGGCATCAGTGGCGACATCGATTCCGTGAAACACGTGGAGTTCGTTGACCAGAACCCCATCGGTAAGTCCACCCGTTCCAATCCCGCCACATACGTCAAGGCCTACGATGCCATCCGTGACCTCTATGCCGACCAGCCGCTGTCACAGCAGATGGGCTTCACGCCACAGTATTTCTCGTTCAACACCGAGGGTGGTCGTTGTGAGGAGTGTAAGGGAGCCGGTGTCATCACGGTAGAGATGCAGTTCATGGCCGACCTCGTCCTGGAGTGTGAAGCCTGTCACGGTCATCGTTTCAAGAAAGACATCCTCGACGTGGCCTATCACGGGAAGAACATCGACGACGTGCTGAACATGACGATATCAGAAGCCGTTGAGTTTTTTGAGGAGAGAAGGAGAGAAGGAGAAAAGAGAGAAGGAGAAATGTGCAAGACGATCGTCAAGCGGTTGAAGACACTCGAGGAGGTGGGACTGGGATATATCAAGCTGGGCCAGAACTCTTCTACCCTCTCCGGCGGTGAGAACCAGCGTGTGAAACTCGCCTACTTCATCGGACAGGAGAAGCAGGAACCGACGCTCTTCATTTTCGACGAGCCAACGACTGGTCTACACTTCCACGATATCCAACGGCTGCTGCAGGCCTTCAACGCCCTCATCGAACGTGGTCACTCCATCCTCATCATTGAGCATAACATGGAGATCATCAAGTGTGCCGACCATATTATCGACCTTGGTCCAGATGGTGGTGACCATGGAGGAGCATTGGTGGTGGCAGGTACACCAGAAGTGGTGGCGCAATGCAAGGAAAGCCTGACGGGACAATTCCTCAATGAGAAGTTAAAGAAGTTAGAGGAAGTTAAAGAAGTTAGAGGAAGTTAAAGAAGTTAGAGGAAGTTAGAGGAAGTTAAAGAAGTTAGAGGAAGTTAGGGGGAGTTATGAAGAGGTTCCTTGTATCCTACACCAGAACGATGCTGGCTGGCATACTACTCTGTATGTCTGTCAGCATCGTCGCCAAGGAGAAGGAAGACTCGCTCATCCTCGATAAGATCTTCAAATATCGGGATGACAACATCTCTGAGTTCCAGTCGCTCGAAGACAATATCTACACGAAGTACCGCTTCAACGTGGAGGAACGTAACTTCGGTCTCTGGCTCATCCCGACGACCTACGTGCTGGCAAAAGACCCCCGTGAGTATATCCGTGAGGCATACAGCAAGTTGACGTTCAACGATGTCCATAACTTCGACATCAAAAGTCAAGTGCTCAGCGGCACCATCCGCAAGAACCGCAGAGCCATGCCGACACTCATCGACTACATGACTCCGAACATCTACGATGTCTCCTTCTACGAGGGGCACGTGCTGTCGCCCTTTAACAGATGGAACCGCCGCTTCTACCACTACACCCAGATACGACTGATGAACGGTGCCACACGCCTCGACTTCCGCCCGAAGCTCTACAACACCCAGCTGTTGAACGGCTATGCTGTCATAGAGACAGAGACGGGACGTATCCTGAGAACCGTCCTCAACGGCGAGTTCGACATGATCACCTTCCGTACGGAGATCACTCAGAGCGAGGAAGAGGGCCGCACACTGATGCCGGCGAAATGTAACACAGCCGCCACCTTCCGATTCCTGGGCAACAGAATATCCGTGCTGTTCAATGCCTTCTACAACTGTCCCACAGACCTTCCCGACAGCATCGGATATATAACAGACCGGGAAATGATGGACTCGATCCGTCCGGTGCCCTTGAACCGGCTCGACAGGGCTATCTACGAGGCATATGACAAACAGCAGGAGGCCGCTGCCCAGGCTGCTGCAGCCGACACCCTGCCCCATAAGACGAACATCTGGAAAAAGATTTTCTGGGACTCCATTGGCGAGACACTCGTCACACCCATCAGTGCAGAGGCAGGTAACACCACCTTCCGTCTCTCACCCATCATCAATCCCCTCTATGTCAGCTATAGCGGCAGCCGTGGCTGGCGTTACAAGATGAAACTGCGCATCAGGTTCACCTTCTCCGAGCACCGTTACCTGAACATCGAGCCATCCATCGGTTACAACTTCAAGCAGCACCAGGTGTATTATGACGTCCCGATACAGATGATCTACAACCCGAAGCGAAACGGCTATGCAGAGGTCATCTATGCCAACGGCAACCGCATCAGTACCCCTGCCGTGATGGAAGCCATCAGCAAGGCTCATCAGGACACCATTAATCTTGAAAACCTGGACCTGACAGAGTTCCGGGACAACTACGTCCGACTATTCAACAACATCATGGTCTTCGACTGGCTGGACATTGAGACGGGTCTGATACTCCACCAGCGCAAAGCCATCAACCCAGAAGTGATGCACTACTACAACATGCCAGACGAATACCGGAGCTTTGCCCCCACGTTAGGTATCAAGCTGTCGCCCTGGCTCAAGAAAGGGCCACTTCTCGCCATTGACTGGGAACACAGTTTCAAGGGTGTCAACGGATCGAACCTTTCCTATGACCGCTGGGAGTTCGATGCCCAGTGGAAATACCCCATCCCGGGCCTGCGACTGCTCAACATGCGTGCCGGAGTCGGTTTCTTCGCCTCCAAGACCTCCGACATCTTCCTCGACTACTCCAACTTCCGTGACGAGAACCTGCCTCAGGGCTGGAACGATGACTGGAGCGGAAATTTCCAGTTGCTCAGCAGCCAGGAATACAACGTGTCCGACTATTATGTCCGTGCCAACGTGTCATACGAGTCCCCACTCATGTTGTCCACCTGGATCCCCTATCTGGGCAAATACATCGAGAAGGAGCGCTTCTACGTCAGCGGTGTGCTGCTCGAACGGTCCAGACCCTACTTTGAATTAGGCTATGGCTTCTCCAACCGATATATCTCCGTTGGCGCCTTTGCCAGTTTCCGAAACACCAAGTTCGAGAAGTTTGGTATGAAATTCGACTTTGAACTCTTTAAGCGATGGTAACACCCCTGATAGTATACAAAGCCAGTGCCGGCAGCGGAAAGACCTTCACGCTCGCCACCGAATATATCTCCCTGCTGGTAGAGGACCCGATGAACTACCGCACCATTCTCGCCGTCACCTTCACCAACAAGGCCACCGAGGAGATGAAGATGCGTATCCTCAGCCAACTCTACGGCATCTGGAAACAGTTACCCGACTCCGACGACTACGTGAAGGCCGTCCAGAAGAAGACGGGCCTCGACACGAAGGTCATCAGCGAACGGGCGGGCATCAGTCTCTCCAACCTCCTCAATAACTACAACTACTTCCGTGTGGAGACCATCGACACCTTCTTCCAGAGTGTCATGCGGAACATGGCCCGTGAGCTCGACCTCACCACCAACCTGCGCATTGGCCTCAACGACTATCAGGTGGAGGAACTCGCTGTCGACCAGCTCATCGCTGACCTCAGCACCACCGATGCCATGCTCCAGTGGATCCTACGATACATCATGGAGAACATCTCCGACGACAAGTCTTGGAACGTCATCGGACAGATCAAGCAGTTCGGCCGTCATATCTTCAGCGACGCCTACAAGGATGTCAGCCGCGCTCTTGAAGAGAAACTGGCTGAGCCGGGTTTCTTCGACCAGTATGCCACCCGTCTGCGCGAACTCCGCCAGAGTGCTGAGCAGCGGATGAAGCAGTTTGCCGACACGTTCTTCGACATCCTCGAATCAGAAGGTCTCACCGTCGATGACTTCCCATACGGCAAGTCGGGCCTGTGTAGTTTCTTCCTCAAGCTGCGACAGGGACAGTTCGACGAGGGAATTGTAGGCAAGCGTGTCACCGACAGCGTGGGCGATCCTTCGAAATGGTACAAGAAGAACCACCCGCGTCGTGATCTCATCCACGCCCTTGCTGACAGCACCCTCGGCAGTCTGCTGCGACAGGCACTCGACGAACGTCCTAACCAGTGGCGACTCTTCAAGAGTGCCGACCTCACCCTGCGCCACCTCAGTCAGTTACGCCTGTTGAGCAGCATCGAGCAGAAGGTGCACGAGTTGAACCAGGATGCGAACCGCTTCCTGCTCAGCGACACCCAGCAACTACTCCATTCCCTCATCGGCGACAGCGACTCACCGTTCATCTTCGAGAAGATCGGGGCCCAGTTGGAGCATGTGATGATCGATGAGTTTCAGGACACCTCCACCGTACAGTGGCAGAACTTCCGTGTGCTCCTCGACGAGGCCATGAGCCATGAAGGCAGTTCGAATCTCATCGTGGGTGACGTCAAGCAGAGCATCTACCGCTGGCGAGCCGGTGACTGGCGGTTGCTCAACGATATCGAGAGCCAGTTTGATGCGCGACAGGTGGAGACGCGTTGCCTCGACACGAACTACCGTTCACAGCGTCGCATCATCACCTTCAACAATACCTTCTTCCAGCAGGCCGCCCGACTCGAATACCTGTCGTTACAAGAGATCAATGAGGCCGAAGCCGATCAGTTGGGCAGGGCCTATGCCGATGTGGTGCAGCAAATACCAGAGAAGCGGCCCGACGAAGGATACGTCCGCATCGAGTTCTTGCCTGCTGAGGATTATCAGACACAAGTGTTCCAACGCCTGACAGAAACCGTCAGCGAACTTCTTGAGACTGGCGCCACCCAGCAGCAGATAGCCATCCTCGTACGCACCAATGCCGTCATCCCCCTCATCGCCCAATACTTTATGGAGCAGAAGCCCGAGGTGACTATAGTTTCCGACGAGGCCTTCCGTCTCGATGCCTCCAACGCCGTCTGTCTGCTCATCAACGCCATGCGACTGCTCGTCCGCCCTGACGACCAGTTGACGAAAGCCGCCATCGCCAAGAGTTACCATCAGGACATCCTACAGGACTACCTTGGCGACGGCATCCACCTGCTGAGTGTGTCGGCATTTCATGACGACACCCAGCCCTCCTCCCTTCTCCCTCCTCCCTCCACGAACCTCGACGCTCTCCTCCCCGAGGCCTATATCGCCCACTTCTCCGACCTCCGTTCCCTTCCCCTCTACGACCTCGCAGAACGCCTCTACACCATCTTCGGCCTTGAATGCCTCACTGACCAAAGTGCCTATGTCTGTGCCTTCTACGACCAACTCGTGAACTACGTCAATGAGAATGCCGCTGACATCAGCGCCTTCCTCACCGAATGGGATGAGACACTCTGCAGCAAGACCATCCAGAGCGACGAGACCACTGGCGTGCGCATCTTCTCCATCCATAAGTCGAAGGGACTGGAATACGAACACGTCATCATTCCCTTCTGCGACTGGCAGTTAGAAAAACAGTCGGGCAACATCCTCTGGTGCCAGCCAACTGAGGCCCCCTTCAACGACCTCCCTATCGTACCCGTCGACTACAGTCAGAAGCAGATGATGGGCACCATCTTCGAGGCCGACTACCGCCACGAGCACTTACAGAACACCGTCGACAACCTCAACCTGCTCTACGTCGCCTTCACCCGTGCTCGCAGCAGCCTTTTCGTCATCGGTCGCCGCAAGGCCTCCGGCACCCGTTCCCTGCTCATCGAACAAAGCCTACCCCTCCTCACTGACGCCCTCCGCGAATCAGACCCCAACGCCGACATCCTCCTCGAAGGCCTCGACGATGACACCGCCACCATCCGCCTCACCTACGGCACTCTCCCCTCAACGGAAAAGGAAGCCTCAAACATATCTCGTACCCCCGCACCATCGCACCCCCGTACCCCCGAAATCATTCCTCATTCCTCGAGCAACCCCTTCCTCCAGCCCTACGTCCCTCTTCCTGTCGCCATCCGCACCTTCTCCAGCAAGGTATCCTTCCGTCAAAGCAACCGTAGCAAGGCCTTTGTCGAGGCTGAAGACGAGGAGGCTGCACGCCAGCAGAACTACATCCAGACGGGTAGCATCCTCCATGAGATCTTCTCCACCATCCGCACCACAGCCGACATCCCCGACGCCCTGCAGCGCCTCCAGTCCGAGGGCATCATCTACGACGGGACCCTCACCCCAGAGCGTATCACCGGAATGCTTCAGAAACGCTTAAACGATCCTCGTGTAGCGGACTGGTTCTCAGGAAATTGGACACTCTTCAACGAATGTTCCATTCTCTCCATCGAAGACGGTCAAGTCTGTCAGCATCGTCCAGACCGTGTGATGACGGACGGCCACCAGTGGATCGTCGTCGACTTCAAGTTCGGTTCCCCCAAACCCGAATACCACGACCAGGTCCGCCGCTACATGCAGCTCCTCTCCGACATGACCGCCTCAGACAAATCTCTCACCTCTCACCTCTCACCTCTCACCTCTATAAAGGGCTACCTCTGGTACGTTTACTCCAACCTCATCGAGGAAGTAAAATAATTCGTTTAATTCGTTGTCTTAAAAAAAATATGGTTTCCTTTCTTGAACACGTCGCCTCTGACCTCCTCGCCCGCTTCGGCACTAACCTCTCCCGTGTCGCCGTAGTCTTCCCCAACAAACGTGCCTCACTGTTCCTCAACGACCACCTTGCCCGTCTGGCAGAACGTCCGTTGTGGAGTCCCGCCTATATCACCATCAGCGACCTCTTCCGCAGCCACTCCAGACTGCAGGTCGCCGACCCCATCCTGCTCGTCTGCGAACTCCACAAGTGCTTCACCCGATGCACGGGCATCGACGAGACGCTCGACCACTTCTATGGCTGGGGCCAGCTGCTGCTCTCCGACTTCGACGACCTCGACAAGAACATGGGTCCTGCCGACCGCGTCTTCGCCAACCTGCGTGACATCCACGAACTCGATGACGTGTCGTACCTCACCGATGAGCAGCGCAAACTCATACAACGCTTCTTCAGCAATTTCTCCGACGAACACAACAGCGAACTCAAGCAGCGGTTCCTCCGTCTGTGGAGCCGCATCGGGGATATCTACCACACCTTCAACGAACAACTCGCTGCACAGGGACTCGCCTACGAGGGTGCCCTCTACCGTCAGGTGGTTGAAGACGAGACCATCACCTTCGACTACGACACCTACGTCTTTGTAGGTTTCAATCTCCTGCAACATGTGGAACAGACGCTCTTCCGCCGACTGGAGCGCGAGGGCAAGGCCCTGTTCTATCAGGACACCGAGGAACAGCCGCCTCAGCAGATCACCTTCATTTCTGCCCCGACGGAGAATATCCAGGCCCGTTACGTCAGCCAGTGGCTCACCCCTGAGCGTATCGCTGACGGACGGCGCACTGCGGTTGTCCTTTGCAACGAGGGACTGCTGCAGGCTGTCATCCACTGTCTGCCTGATACCGTCGACAAGGTGAATGTCACTACCGGCTATCCCCTCCTGCAGACACCCATCGCCTCGCTCGTCACCCAACTCCTCAACCTCCAGGTCAACGGCTTCTCTACCCGCACCCAGTCCTTCCGCCGCCGCTGGCTCGACACTGTTGCCCGTCATCCCTACGCCGCCTTCCTGCCCGAGGACTATGCCGCCACCCATATCACCGACGGCCCTTCCCTCCTCCACTGGCTCCTCTCCCTCGTCCGCCACATCGCCACCTGTTCTGCATGTGGCAATACCATCGCCACCACTCCCGCCTCTGCTTCAAACTCCGCCTCAGACATTTCTCATTCTTGCGTCCCTTCAGTAGCAAGCGACCAGAGGTCGAGCGCCTCATTCCTCACTCCTCCTTCCTCGAACGACCCTCTTACCTCCGAGTCTCTCTTCCGTATGTACACCCTGCTCAACCGTCTGAGCGGACTGACAGACGAAGGAATCCTCACAGTCGACATTCCCACCTTACAGCGTCTCGTCGCCCAAGTAGTACAGTCCACCACGATCCCCTTCCACGGCGAGCCTGCCGAGGGCATCCAGGTGATGGGTGTGCTCGAAACGCGCAACCTCGACTTCGACCACGTGCTGCTACTCTCCTGCAACGAGGGCAATATGCCGCGTGGCGTCAACGACACCTCGTTCATCCCCTACGCCATCCGCAAGGCCTACGGACTGACCACCGTCGACTACAAGGTGGCCATCTACGAGCACTACTTCCACCGTCTGCTCCAGCGCGCCCACGATGTCACCATCGTCTACAACAACGCCACCGTCGATGCCCAGAAGGGCGAGATGTCCCGTTTCATGCTCCAGTTGATGGTCGATTCCTCTAACATTTCTCGCACCTCCGCACCCCCGCACCCCCGCACCTCCGAAATCTCTTTTCGTAGTTTGCGCGCCGGTCAATCCCCCCTCCTCCATCAGCCGCAGCCCATCGACAAGACCGCTGCCATACTCGACATCCTCCGCCAGCGTTTCTCCAATGACCGCGGTGGCATCAGTCCAACGGCTGTCAGCACTTACCTGCGCTGCCAACTGCGTTTCTTCTACCGTTATGTCAGCAACCTTCAGGAGCCAGACGATATCGATGACGAACTCATCGACAACCGCCTCTTCGGCAACATCTTCCACAAGGCAGCCCAGACGCTCTACGAGCCATTCAACCGCCGTCGCGTCACCACCATGATGCTCGACGACCTCCTCAAAGACGAAGTAGCCATCGAGCGTGCCGTAGATGCCGCCATCCGCAGCGAACTCTTCAAGAATAACGGCGCAACCGATTCTTCACTCTCCCTCGACGGCCTCCAACTCATCAACCGCGAAGTGATTATCAAATATGTACATCTGCTTATTGAGACCGACAGACGCTTAGCGCCTTTCACCATCCTCGGTCTCGAAAAACATGTATCTATGCCTTGGGGAGATACAAAGGTCGGTGGCATCATCGACCGTCTCGACAGCGTCACCGACCCCGCCACAGGTCAGGAGCGCATCCGCGTGATCGACTACAAGACCGGCGCCCGTCATCTCCGCCCCATGCCCGACATCGATGCCATCTTCGACCCCGCCCAGATTTCCAACCACAGCGACTACTACCTCCAGGCCTTCCTCTATAGCCACATTGTCCGCCAGCATCGGGGAGAGCCTGTATCACCATCGCTTCTTTTCATCCAGCATGCCGCTGCCGAGGGCTACGACCCCACACTTGTCATCGGCCGGGAACCCGTCACCGACATCGCCGTCCACAGCGACCGCTTCATCGCCCTCCTCAAAGAGACCACCGATGCCATCTTTTCTCCCGACCTCCGCTTCACCCCCACCGACGACCGTAACCGCTGCCGCTCCTGTCCCTACACCGCCCTCTGTGGCAGATAGACCTGAGAGGCCTTAAATGACCATCTTCTTACCCAAAATCAGTCAATAAAGTAAAAACTTTAAACAATTTTCAAAATAGTTGCCATTTTTATCAATTGGCAACCTTACAATAGTGTTAATTTGTGTAACCTAGCCCGAAAAGGAACTACTTTTTCAGTGGGCTCTAGGACAAGGAAGGTTGGATGGTTGTGAAAATGTCCTTGGGACAAGGACGAACGGGGTTTTTGCGTCCCTTCGGTAGCAAGCGGCAAAGCCGAGCGGGGGATGATGGAGGAAGCAGGGCATCGCCCTGCAAAATGTTTGGCACGGTTTTTGCAATGCCAATGGTAAAATTATTAAATATTTGATTTATGCAAAAAGGTAATATTGGGGTTACAACCGAGAACATCTTCCCCGTCATCAAAAAGTTTCTCTATTCAGACCATGAGATTTTCCTCCGTGAGATGGTGTCAAACGCCGTCGACGCCACACAGAAGATGAAGACGCTCCAGGAGAAGGGCGACTTCAAAGGTGAACTAGGTGACCTGACCGTCCGCATCAGCTTCGACAAAGACAAGGGTACCATCACCATCAGCGACCACGGTATCGGCATGACGGAGGAGGAGATCGACAAGTATATCAACCAGATCGCCTTCTCGGGTGTCTCGGACTTCCTCGAGAAGTACAAGGACAATGCCAACAACATCATTGGCCACTTCGGACTGGGATTCTACTCTTCGTTCATGGTATCGAAGAAGGTGGAGATCATCACGAAGTCGTGGCAGGAAGGTGCCAAGGCCGTAAAATGGAGCTGTGACGGCTCACCCGCCTACGAGATCGACGATGCTGACCGTGCAGAGCGCGGTTCGGACATCATCCTCTATATCGACGACGACTGCAAGGAGTTCCTCGACAAGTATAAGCTCGAGGGCCTGCTTCAGAAGTACTGTAAGTTCATGGCCGTGCCCGTGGCCTTCGGCAAGAAGACGGAATGGAAGGACGGCAAGCAGGTGGACACCGAGGAAGATAATATTATTAATAATGTGGAGCCGCTGTGGACAAAGACGCCCAGCACGCTGAAGGACGAGGACTACAAGTCGTTCTATCGTACCCTCTACCCCATGAGCGACGAGCCGCTGTTCTGGATTCACCTGAACGTGGACTATCCCTTCAACCTGACGGGTATCCTCTACTTCCCGAAGATCAAGTCGAATATCGAACTGCAGCGTAACAAGATCCAACTGTACTGCAACCAGGTGTTCGTGACAGATCAGGTGGAGGGCATCGTGCCGGAGTTCCTGACACTGCTGCACGGTGTCATCGACTCTCCGGATATCCCCCTGAACGTATCCCGCAGCTATCTGCAGAGCGACCGCGAGGTGAAGAAGATCTCCACGTACATCACGAAGAAGGTGGCAGACCGCCTGAAGGCTATCTTCGCTGAGAACCGCAAGGAGTATGAGGAGAAATGGGACGACCTGAAGCTGTTCATTAACTACGGTATCCTCTCTGAGGAGAATTTCTACGACCGTGCGAAGGAGTTTGCCCTGATGAAGGATACGGAGGGCAAGTACTTTACCTTCGACGAATACAAGACACTCATCGAGGCAAACCAGAAGGACAAGAACGACCAGCTGGTATATCTCTATGCCACAGACAAGGAGGAGCAGTACTCATATATCAAGGCTGCCCAGGACAAGGGCTACAGTGTGTTGCTGCTTGACGGTCAGCTCGACGTGCCCACCATCCAGACGCTGGAGCAGAAGTTTGAAAAGAGCCACTTCACACGTGTGGACTCCGACATCATCGACCGTCTGATTGTGAAGGAGGATGCCAAGAAGAGTCAGTTGAGCGAGGAGCAGTCTGACAATCTGTCAGCTGTCTTCCGTACACAGATGCCAAAGATTGACAAGGCAGAGTTTATGGTGCAGGTGGATGCCCTCGGTGAGGAGGCTCGTCCGGTGATCATCACGCAGAACGAGTATATGCGTCGTATGAAGGATATGAGCAAGTTCCAGGCTGGTATGGGATTCTACGGACAGATGCCAGACTCGTATAACATCGTGCTGAACTCAGACCACCCGTTGGTGAAGAAGGTGCTTGAGGACTCTGAGGCTGCTACCGCCGAGGCTCTGAAGCCCATCGTCTCGGAACTCAAGGGTCAGGAGGCCCGTCTGGCTGCCATCCGTCAGGCTCAGGACAAGAAGAAGTATGACGAGCTGACACAGGAGGATAAGGACCAGAAGGCCGAGGCAGAAAAGGCCGTGCAGGAGCAGAAGGACAAGAAGCAGGCTGTCATCGCCGACTATGCGAAGGACAACTCGATCGTCCACCAGCTCATCGACCTGGCACTGCTTCAGAATGGTATGCTGAAGGGCGAGGCCCTCGACAAGTTCCTGAAGCGCAGCGTGGACTTAATCAAATAATTTTTAGGCACGGATTACACGGCTTTTATCAAAGACACGGCTTTTTCTGCGATAGAGAAAGCCGTGTCCTTATTATATAAGGCTGTGTAATCCGTGCCAAAAACTATTTACTACCGATATAAAGGAAGAGCATTCCTAAAAGTACCAAGGCGAGGTCGAAGGCTTTGGCTTTGAGGTTCTTCTCTCGGAAGAACAGGGCACCGAAGAGGAAACTCACGATGACACTGCCACGACGGATCATCGACACAATGGAGATCATCGCATCAGGCAACGAGAGGGAATAGAAATACATGAAGTCGGCGGTGGAGAGGAAGATACTCACGCCAAGGATTGACCAAGACCAATGGAACGGCGTCGTCTCCTGATGTTTCGGCCACCAGAGCAACCACAACATCAAGGCCATCATCCCACACTGGTAGATATTATACCACGACTGCACCATCATACGATCGAGTCCTACGCCACCACTCTCTACAGGTGCCATGAGGTATTTGTCGTAGAGACCACTGATGGCGCCAAGCATGGCAGCACCCACAATCATATAGATCCAGTGGTCGTGCTTGAAGTCGATACCCTCTTTCTTGCCACTACGGCTGAGCATCAAGAAAGAGGCCACTGCCAACAGCACACCAATCCACTGCCATACGTTCAGGCGTTCGCCAAAGAACAGCAATGCTCCCACGAGCACCATCACAGGACGGGTGGCGTTGATAGGTCCGACAATGGTCAGGGGCAGATGCTTCATGCCGAAATAGCCGAGGATCCAGCTCGACAGGACGATGAGGGCTTTGAGAACGATGTATTTGTGCATCTCCCAACCACCAGAGGCCGTCTGGAAGATGGTGCCTTGTAAAGTATCCGTCGTCGCACTGAGTACGATGAAAGGCAGGAAGATCAGGGATGAGAAGAGTGTATTTAGAAACAGGACGGGAATGACGGCATTCGCCTTGAGTGCCTGTTTCTTAAAGGAATCGTAGCAGCCTAACATCGCTGCCGACAAGAATGCGAGAATTAACCACATGAATTTTCAAAACAACGAATTAAACGAATTTCACGAATTTAGCTGCGACAGGAGATCACTCATATTTCACATCCTCCAGAAATAAAGCATTGGCGGGCATGGACTCACCGGCCTCTGTACGACGCTTGCCTTCGATGACCTTACGGAAGTCGTCGAGCGAGAGACGTCCACGGCCTACATCGATAAGCGTACCCACAACGGCACGGACCATATTCCTAAGGAAACGGTTGGCGGTGATCTCGAAATACCAAGTAGATGGGGATGTCTGATGCCACTGGGCGGAAGTGATATGGCAGAGGGTGGTCTTCACGTCAGCATGCGCCTTGCAGAACGCGCCGAAGTCCTCGTAGGTCATCAGGATGGCAGCGGCCTTGTTCATCAACTGGAAGTCGAGGGGATAGTGCAGTTCGCAGGAGTAAGCCCTAAGGAACGGATCCTTCACGGTATTTATATAATAATGGTACGTGCGCGAGGTGGCAGAGAAACGGGCGTGCATCTCGTCGTCAACGGGTTCCATCTTCTGAATGGCGATGTCCTGAGGTAACAGGCGGTTCAGCTTATACGTCAGGTCCTGCAGTTCGAAGTCCATCGTCTCTACATCGAAATGTGCCACCATCATCCGGGCATGCACCCCAGCATCCGTCCTTCCGGCACCCGTCACCTGGATATCCTGACGGAGGATGGTAGACAGTGCCCATTGCAGTTTCTCCTGTACGGAAGTTCCGTTGGGCTGTACCTGCCAACCGTGATAGCGCGTGCCGTCGTAACTCAGGGTAATGAAGAATCTCATTCGTTGTATGCCTTTTCGCCGATAGTCTCCTGCGATCCGATGGTCATCTGGCGGAGATCGTAATAGGAACCATTGTAGATGTTGAAGTCCACATTGCCCTTGATGCCCGGCAGACGGCCCGCATCCGTATGCTGCCAGAACTTCCACTTACCCTTGTATTGGAGGGAGTCGACATAATAGTGGGCAATCCAATAGGGATACTGGTCAAAGATAGTATCGTTGAGATAACGTGTCTTGAACTTGAAATAGGTATAAAGTATGGGCTTCACGCCATAGTGCTTCTCCACCATATCCAGCCATTGCAGCACGGAAGTCTTGAACTCCTCATCGGTCTGTTCCTGCGGTTTATGCTCCACGTCAAGCACGGGAGGCAGGTCACCGTTCTCCAGTTTGACGGTGTTGATAAAGTGCCAGGCCTGTTGTTCGGCAGGGCTATGGACACTATAGAAATGATAGACACCACGGGTGAAACCGTTCTCCCTGGCCTGATAGAAATTATCGCGGAAGTTCTCATCAATGAGCGTACCTCCTTCCGTCGCCTTGATCATCACGAAACGGATGGGACACTTGTTGATGGAGCCGTTGTCTTTCAGTTCTCCCCAGTCGATACGTCCCTGATGATGGGAGATGTCGATGCCGTGGATCTCGTAGCCTTCGGGATAATTGACGGTGCCATAGAGGGCGCGCCAACGGAAGCCGAAGGGTCCAACGAAGAAATAATAGAAGAACCAGATGTAACCCAAAACGATGGCGCCACCACCGATCCACCATCCCCAGGAAGGAACCTTCTGAAGAAGACGAATCACGACACCAGGGCGTTTCCGATGCCCTGGGCCGTGATAGGTCTTAGTGGTTCCGACACCTTTTCGTCGGATTACACGTTTCTTCGACATAACATATAATGAGGCACGGATTACACGGCTCTTTCAGAGACACTGCTTTATATTAAGCCGTGTTAATCCGTGTAATCCGCGCCAAATAATTTATTTACTTTGCTCGAGAGCCAGTGTCTTCGTAGGCTGGTCGCAGACCTCCGTCGGTCCCCAGTACTGGATAGGACCAGGATAGATGTAAGCGGTCTTGCGGGCCCATTCGTCACGATGAGCAGCAAACTCCTTGAAGGGTGCACCGTCGAGTTCGACGAGAGCCTTGCGGATCACAGGCTTCATCTCACCGGCACGACGCTCCATGTTCATCATCATCGTGATGGGCACACCACCGGCAATCCACTGGTCTGCTGGAGCTGTAGTATTCTTCACGATGGCCATGTAACCAGTCTTGCCGTTGGCAATCAGCTGGGCAGCAGAGGTACCAAGGGCGTAGCAATAGTCGGCATCAAAGTTTGAAGGCGCAGCACAGCGTCCCTCATAACCGAAGAAGTGGTGCAGCGTGGCGAACTTACCCACGAACTTGCCTTCCTTCTTCATTCTCTCCAGTTTCTGGGCAACCATCGTCGAAAGCAGCTTCTCTGTCTCGATGAGTGACACCTGCACATTGCCGTGAGGATCGCGGTCGAGAGCAAGCTGACGGGCAACACCCGTAGGCAGGGAGTTGAACACGGCGAGATTAGCCTCTGACAGGTGAG
>JAEEGI010007603.1_pt1 | contig 24241 bp, 21 predicted proteins | sample 8958751 | NCBI WGS metagenome assembly JAEEGI01 (sample SAMN16246545, study PRJNA631951) | gut metagenome | biome: gut microbiome; feature: rumen; material: KS-attached | host: Bos | place: Iran: Karaj | collected 2018-10
GGCCGAGTTGAGGCCCAGGTCCCACACGCCCTTGCGGGTGTACGGCTTCATATCTTCCGGCAAGCGGGAGTAGTAGAGCTCCGTGTTGTCGTAGCCCTGGTTGATGAGCATCAGCTCGCGGGCGTCGGTGTACTTGAGTTCGGAGGCTTTCTGGGCGAATGCCGGGGCCGTGGCCAGCAGCAGGATAAGCAGGGGAAGGATTCGTTTCATCATATCCGGATAAGATGTGTCGTTTGCAAATTTAGCAAAATTGCGCTATTTTTGACTTCGGTCAAGGACACAAGTTTACAAGGAATGGCAGAGAAGGATGACATACAGCACTGGTTCGTTGCCCGTACCCGATACTTCCGGCAGGAGATCAAGATCCGGGACTGGCTGACCGTCCGCGGCATCGAGAACTTTGTCCCGACCATGCAAACCCGTATCTCCCGACCGGGGAAGGGCGGAAGCCGCACGACCGAGAAACCCCTGGCCCCCAATCTGGTTTTCCTCCGGGCCCCCAAAGATCTCGCCTGCTCTTTCGTGGCCGACTATCGTCTCCCGATGCAATACCTGATCGACTGCGCTACGCACAAGATGATGGTGGTCCCCGACAAAGAAATGGACGACTTCCGCCGGGTCTTCGACTATGCTATCGACGAAGGCGGCCTGATCGACCAGCCGGTGGAACTGGACGAGCCGGTCCGCGTCACGGAAGGCCCCCTGAAGGGCGTGGAAGGTCACGTTCTGGAACTACTCGGCAAGTATTACGTGGTGGTCGGCTTATCGGGTTTTCTGTGGGCCAGGGCGCAGATTCCCCGCGCCTGGCTTGAAAAAATCCAACTTTTTTGATACTTTTGCAAGAATATGAGCGGTTTTTTCCATAGCCGCTTTTCCCTTGCGAAGCCGCGGTTTTGCCCTGCAAGACTGTCAGCGTAGCTTTTTTATTGATTTTCAAAAGATTGCAGTATGAATAATCTTGGCCGAATGTCCGCCTTAGGCTTGTGCGTTCTGGCGATGTTCTTGCTGGCTGCCTGCGCAGAGACGGCGCAGGTGAGCTATCTGCAAGACCTTCAGCGAGATGTGCCTATGCAGGTGCAGGAACCCCAGCAACTCACCCTGAAACCGGGAGACCGCTTGCAGATCAATGTCTTCAGCCGGGACCGCGAGCTGGCCGACCTCTTTAACCTGACGACCGTCAACAACAATTACGGCGCTGGCAATGACCGCGGATACCGGTATTATACCGTCGATCCGAAAGGGGACATCGAGATGCCGACGCTGGGTCCTGTCCACGTGGCCGGACTCAACCGGTTGGAAGTGGCCGACCTGGTCAAATACAAACTGTTGGAATCGAAGATGCTGCTCGACCCTACGGTAATCGTGGAGTATGCCGGGCTTTCGTTCTCGGTACTCGGAGAGACGGGCCGCCGCGGCCGCATTGAGATACCGACCGACCAGATCACCATTCTCGAGGCATTGTCGCTGGCCGGTGACTTGACCATCGACGGCAAGCGTGAGAATGTGCTGGTGCTTCGTACGGAGAACGGCACCCAGCACGCGTACTCCATCGACTTGACCAAGACTGAAAGCGTGTACAATTCCCCCGTTTATTATATCCAGCAGAACGACCTGATCTACGTGGAGCCCAACAAGAAGCGCCAGTATCAGTCGGACGTGAACGCCACCTATTTCCACTCTTTCGGGTTCTGGGTGTCGATTCCCTCGCTGCTGGTCTCTTTGGTGACGCTGGTGGCCCATTTCTGGCCCGCCCCCGGAAAGTAAGATAAGTTATGGACAGAGAAATCATTCGTACGACGGCACCTTCCGCCCGGAAAAGCGGTAACGCAGCCGTCATGATCAAAGACATCCTGGCTTTGGTGCTGCGCAATTGGTATTGGTTTGCCATTTCGCTGGCTCTGGCCTTTGCCATCGGTTTTTATTTGACCGTGCATAAGCGGCCCGTGTATTTGCGCACCGCTTCGATCATGGTGAAGGATAACAAGGAATCGGCCGGCACGGAAGCCATGTTCAAGGAACTGGGCCTTTCGCAGACATCCACCAATTTGACCAATGAATTGTTGATGCTCAATTCTGGCGTCGTGGTCGATGAAGTGGTAAGACGGTTGCATCTCGACGTGGATTATTCCCGGGATGGCAAGTTCTATGATCCGGTGATATATGGCATCGGCCTGCCTCTGCAAGTGCGGTTCCTGGATCTTAACGATCAGGACAACGCTTCGCTGACAGTGGCGCTGCAAGCAGACAGTACGGTAACTGTGGCTGACCTGCGGCGGGGGAAAGAGGTGTTTCCCGACGAGTGTAGCGCCCGGCTCGGCGATACTATAGAGACGCCGATCGGTCGACTGGCGATCGTGGGCTCGCCTTACTATAAGGAGGGCGCTCAGTGCAAACTGAACGTCAAACGCACGGGTTTTGATGCGCAGACCAACAATGTGCGCAACCGCATTTCCCCGCAACTGCGTGGCAACAACTCTTCGATTATCGACATCCGCTTCCGCGACGTGTCGCCCCAGCGTGCGGAGGATGTGCTCAATACGCTCGTGACGGTCTATAACGAGAAGTGGATGCAGCAGCGCAACCGACAGATCGTCAGCACCAACGAATTCATCCGCGAGCGACTGGCCGTCATCGAACGGGAACTAGGCAGCGTGGAGCAGGATATCTCCGACTACAAATCGTCGAACCTGATCCTCGATCCGGGATCGTCCGGTGCCATGGCTATGTCGCAGGCCAATGAGTCGGAGCAGCAGAGTGCCGTGCTGGAAAACCAGATTCACCAGTTGCGCATGGTGCACGACTATTTGGTAAGCAACCAAGATGATTCGCAGCAGATTCCTTTCAATTCGGGCATCGGAAACGGGGTGATCGTGCAAAAAATCGCGGAATACAACACGCTGCTCCTGCAGCGCAACAACCACTTGGCCTACACTTCTACCCGCAATCCGCTCGTTGCCGACCTGAACAAGCAACTCGCTACGCTCCGCGCCTCGATCACCGAAGCGCTGAACGGAGAGATCGCGCTGCTCCAGAATCAGCAACGTGCCCTGCAAGCCACGCGCAAGCAGGCCGTCAGTCGTGTGGCTACTGCCCCGCAACAGGAGAAATACCTGCTTTCGGTGGAACGTCAACAGAAAGTCAAGGAAGAGCTCTATCTGTTCCTGCTCCAGAAGCGTGAGGAGAACGAACTCTCGCAGGCGTTTACCGCCTATAACACGCAACTCATCGAGCCGGCGCACGGCAGCTGGAAGCCCGTAGAACCGGTGGCTAAGACCATCTATCTGTATGCCCTGCTGCTAGGTCTGGCCATCCCTGCCGCTATTTTGGCGCTGCGGGAAATGTTCAAGACTTCCGTACAGGGTCGTGAAGACCTGAAACAACTCACAGTCCCGTTTGCCGGTGAGATTCCGCTGGCTGGCGGAAAGAAGAAATGGTTCTGGCAGAAGCAACCGAAGACGACACAGCCCCCGGAGGTATTGGTGGCGGAGAAAAACCGCGACATTATGAACGAAGCCTTCCGCGTGGTGCGCTCCAACCTGGAGTTCCTGCTGGGCTTCGACGCCGCGCATAAGGTCGTGATGCTGACTTCGCTGACCCCCGGTAGCGGCAAGACTTTCATCTCGGCCAACCTTTCGACGGCGGTCGGCCTCAAGGACAAGAAAGTGCTGGCCATCGATCTGGATTTGCGCAAAGGCTCGCTTTCCAGCTATGTGGGTAGCCCCTCCGACGGTATTTCGGGTTACCTGAGCGGTAAGAAGGACGATGTGCAAAGTATGATTGTTCCGCTTGGCAAAGTGGATGTCCTGCCGTGCGGCACGCTGCCGCCCAATCCTACGGAACTGCTCTATACTCCGCGCTTTGCGCAGTTGATTGAAACGGTTCGCGAACAGTACGACTATGTGTTCATCGACTGTCCGCCCGTGGAGATGGTTGCCGATGCTGCAATCATCAACCGGTATGTCGACTTGACCCTCTTCGTGATCCGCGCCAAGATGCTGGAGCGCTCCCTGCTGCCGGAAATCCAGCAATGGTACGATGAGAAGCGCTATACCAACCTGACCATTATTCTCAACGGCACTGACTTGGCCTCGGGCCATTATGGCTATCATAAATACGGCTATCACAAGTACGGTTACCAAAAATACGGCTACGCCAAATAAGCGATGACGGACGACTGGACCCTGGTCATCAAACCGAAGAAGCGACTGCTGGATCTTGACCTGAAGTCCCTATGGCGATACCGTGACTTATGGTACATGTATGTGCGTCGCGATATCGTGACGTTCTACAAGCAGACGATTCTGGGGCCGCTCTGGTTCCTGATCCAGCCGGTGCTGACCACGATTATGTATATGTTCGTGTTCGGTGGCCTGGCGAAGATTTCAACGGACGGTGCTCCGCAGCCGCTGTTCTATCTGTCGGGCATTATGTTGTGGAACTATTTCAGCGATTCGTTCAACGCTTCGTCGAATGTGTTTACCAACAATGCTTCGGTATTCGGGAAGGTTTATTTCCCGCGTTTGGTGGTGCCGTTGGCCGGCCTGACCTCAAATTTGTTGAAGTTGCTGATCCAACTGGTGCTTTTCATCCTGGTCTATATCGGCTATCGGATTGCGGGCGTGCAGTTGCCGATTCGCCCTGCGTTGCTGCTGTTCCCGTTGCTTGTGCTGTTGCTGGCTTTCCACGCTCTCTCCTGGGGCCTGATCATCTCTTCGGTCACCTCCAAGTATCGCGACCTAAAGTTCCTGGTTGCCTTCGGGCTTCAGCTCTTTATGTACGCCACGCCGATCATCTATCCGCTCAGCGTCGCGACGGGCCGCATTCGCACCGCTTTGGAACTCAATCCGCTGACGCCGATTTTCGAGGCCTTCAAGTACGGCTGCTTGGGCTGCGGCACCCTGTCGTGGGGCGGACTGCTTTATAGCACGGTGTTTATGCTGGTGATGCTGTTCATCTCGCTCATCGTGTTCAATCGCGTGGAGCGCAATTTTATGGATACAGTATAAAATGTCGGATATCGCCATTCAGTTTGAAAATGTCGGGAAACTCTACCACCTGGGTTCCGTGGGCACAGGTACGCTGTCGCACGACCTGAACCGCTGGTGGCAGACGAAAATCTTGCGCAAGGAAGATCCTTATCTGCGCATCGGCGAGACTAACGACCGGGCGCACCGTGGCAACTCCGATTTCGTGTGGGCCCTGCGCGACATCAACCTCGATGTGAAGCAGGGCGAGGTCGTGGGAATCATCGGCAAGAACGGCGCCGGCAAGAGCACCTTGCTTAAACTTCTCTCGCGCGTCACCGCACCGACAACCGGTGTCATTCGCGCCCGCGGCCGCATCGCCTCGCTGCTTGAAGTCGGCACCGGCTTCCACCAAGAAATGACCGGCCGCGAAAACATCTATATGAACGGCGCCATCATGGGCATGACCCGCGCCGAAATCTCACGTAAACTCGACGCCATCGTCGACTTCGCCGGAGTCGAGCGCTACCTTGACACCCCGGTTAAGCGGTACTCTTCCGGGATGACAGTGCGTTTGGGTTTCGCCGTTGCAGCCTTTTTGGAGCCGGAGATTCTCGTTGTTGATGAAGTCCTTGCCGTGGGTGATGCCGAGTTCCAGAAAAAGGCGATAGGGAAGATGCAGGATGTGTCACGAGGAGAGGGACGGACAGTGTTGTTTGTGAGTCATAATATGGCGGCGGTGAGGAGTTTGTGTCAGAGGGGGGTGGTGTTGGAGAATGGGGGGATGGTGTTTGATGGGGAAGTAAATGAAGCCGTAGATTGTTACATTAGCGATGCCTCTTTCTCAATTGATAAACGCATAACGGATAGTATTACCTATAAAAAGGATTATCTCGATATTAAAGAAATACGGATAAATGGTACAACTGCTAATCGAGTATCCCTTGAGCCACGGCAAGAGTTTTTGGATATTGTCATAATAGGCACATCAAAAGAAGCTCTGAAATGTGAAGTGAAGTTCATCATTAAGAAAATGGATGGAACTCCGATGGCGGCACTGATTGAAGGTCGATATACCGGCCACCTTATCGATGTAAAGCCCGGTCAATTTGAGATAGTCAAACAAATCAGGTTGCCCAAATATTTGGCAGATGGAGATTACATAATAGATTTAGATCTTCATCAGCCGATGGTGCAAGATTTCTTTTGTGCCCGTGGATGTATGGCCCTTCATATCGAAGGTTATTATGAGAAGTTCGCCCGTTCACTTCGACTAAACGAAGGCGGTTTTATCGGTCTGGAATCAGGTAACAGGGAGTAATATGCATATTCAGAATTCTATACCTGTTTCCCAAGAAGACCTTATCTCCGTTATTGTTCCAGTTTACAATATTGAGAGTTACCTTCCACATAGTTTAAAATGCCTTTCCGAGCAGACCTACAAAAACATTGAGCTTATTCTTGTAGATGATGCTTCGGAGGATGAATCAGGAAGGATACTTGATGCATTTGCTGTAGCGGATAATCGAGCGATTGTCATTCATCATGATCGGAATTACGGCCTTTCAGCTGCGCGCAATACAGGATTGGAAGCGGCTAAAGGTAATTATATCTGGTTTCCCGATGGTGACGATTATTCCCATCAGGATTTTTTGCAATTATTATATAATGCCATTAACAAAGACGGTGGGTATGATGTTGCTATAGCTGGTTGGAAAGAGACGTTTAATATGAATGAGGATATAGACTCGATTATCAGACCGGAATATGGCGTTTTGGATAAAGAGTCCTTTTTTTCCTTTGTTTTTGAGAAGACTCCGGATATTTGGAACAAATTATTTAAGAAAAGCATCCTTGAAGCAATGCGTTTCAAGCCTTATCCTCGAGCTCAGTCAAGAGATTTTAATCTCCGACTCTCGTTTAGGGTCCATCGTGCCATTTATGTTTATAATTGTTTGTATTATTGGTTTCAAAGGCCTAATTCTTTATCAAAATCGTCAGATGCAAAAGAGTTGTATCTTTCCTGTTGGTCTGCTATGTATTTTGATATCTATAAGAATTGTCCTAGTGAAGGAAAATATGCGCATCGTTTGCTATTGAGCCATTTGTATTATAAGATGATACAATGGAGACTTCTTGTCATGGGACGTCCTCAACAGCAGGCGGTGTTTAATCAGAGTCTAACATATGCAAAACAAACACGATGGGCGTACCTACGATGTCATGGAATCAATTTTAAAGAAAAAGTAGTGTGCTTGTTATTGTTCTATTTTCCCAATTTTGTATATTACATGAACTTGTATAAAATTCAAGGCCCGAAAACTGGATTGAGATTATTGAGGTATAAAGTTGCTTGCTTTTTGTTGAGTTTTGCCTTCATCTAGAAAGATTGGCGCCATTTTGGTTTAGGATTTAAGAATGATAAGAGTTGTTTATGTTTTATCAAGTGACAAAACTGGATACTTTCCAGAACAATGCCTGATGTCTTTGCACACTCTCCGGAAGCACAATCCGGATATTTCGGCATATGTGGTTATTGACCATATAACACTCGACTGCCTTAAAGGGAAAAGGCTTGATGCTCTTTCCCACTATGCTGAAATCCTTTCTTTTGACACACCTTCCGAATACAATACAGAAAAGCTTCGCTCTCGATTCTTAAAAACATCTGTAAGAAAACTAGTTCCTGGAGATTTCTTGTTTCTCGATTGTGATACTCTTGTCTGTCGATCATTTTCTTTTGAGGATTTTAAAGATACCGATATCGGTATGGTCGCAGATTTGAATGCCCTGCTCCCGTTATCTGACGAGAATGTCTTCAATAAGTGTAAGAATGCCGGTTTCTCTAATTTGTTAGGGTCTCCGTATTATAACAGCGGCGTGGCCTTCGTCAAAGACTCCCCAGTTGCTTTTCGCTTTTTTGAATTGTGGCACCATCTATGGCGAGAGTCTGTTAAAAATGGATGTGTATATGATCAACCGGCTCTTAGCGAAGCAAACCGGCAGCTTGGATATCCCATAAGTGAGATTTCCGGAAAATGGAATTGCCAGATTAAATATGCAGAAAGCTACCAATTTTTAAGAAAAGCGATTGTTTTGCACTATTTTACTGCAGACGGTTTTTCTCAGCGCCCTTTCCATGAAGAAGAATTATTAAAGAGAGTCCGAGATTATGGCATAGACTCACTAGTCGCAGATATCATTGATAATAGTAATGATGCAGTAGCTACCTTTTTTAGTCAAAAATCAGATAATGTCCTTCGCTTTTTGGGAACGGAAATGTTTAATGTTTTTGTTGAAGATTACCCGACGTTTCGTTTTGCAGAAACAATAGCCAAATTTATTAATAGAATAAAGAGAAGGGTGAATTAAGATGAGCTTCAGCTTAAGGGTTCTTGGAGCGTTATGATATCTATTATTATCCCTGTATATAATTCAGTTCCTTATCTTGATCATTGTATCAAGTCTGTAGTAGGCCAGATTTATGAAGACTGGGAATGCATATTAATCGATGATGGAAGTACAGATTATAGTGGACTGTTTTGTGACAAATGGAAGATTTGCGATTCTCGAATAAGGGTTATTCATCAACCCCATCAAGGTGTTTCCGTTGCACGAAATAATGGCATTGAAGCTTCTACAGGCGAGTACGTAGTTTTTATTGATAGTGATGATTGGGTAGAGCCTAATTATTTACAAGATTTGTTTAATTACAAGGATGGTTGCGAATTAGTTGTCAGTGGTCTTGTCGGAGAGCAAGATAATGGGGAAAAACATAGTTGTACACCATTGAGAACAGGATATTTTACTCTGTCGACAGAGAGCATAGCTGATTTTATTCAGCTTAATAAAAATGCTTTATTGTATGGTCCTGTGAATAAGTTGTTTTTGAGTAAAATTATTAAAGAGAACAAGATACGCTTCCCTGATGATATGGTGTATGGGGAGGACTTATTGTTTTCGTTCCATTATTTAGAGTTTGTTGAGAATGTTGCTACCGTGAAGAATTTGTCTTATCATTACAGTATGAGAAACCAGACGTTGTCCAGAAGATTCAGGGAGGATAAGTTTGACAATGATTACAAGCTATGGACTTCTCGTCGAGATTTTATGGAAAAAAAGAGCTTGTGGACAGCGGAGATGCAAACTGTAATGTATACTTATTTGTGGGGTCAATTATATGATGGCATTTTTTATTATCCATATGTGAAAAAGAATAAGTATTCTTACTTAAGAAGAATTCTTTCAATACCCGAGATAAGTGAACTAAAGCACCATAAAGAATTGATATCTTGTTCTATGTGGATAAAACATGCTATATTGTATCGTTTTGCGTGGTTGTTTTTTTTGTATTTCATAATCCGCTCATGGAATTTAGCCAGCTAAAACTCATTATCTGGGATCTTGATGAGACATTCTGGGAAGGGATACTGAGTGAAGGAGAGATTCAGCCCATTCAAAGAACAATCAAATTAGTCAGAGATCTTACTGATAGAGGTATTATTAATACGATTTGTTCAAAAAACGACGTTGAATTGGTTGAGAAGAAGCTGAAAGAACTGGGGTGTGACGATTTGTTTGTTTTTAAGTCCATTGACTGGACTCCAAAAGGTCAACGGATTGCATCCTTGATTCAAGAAATGGGTTTACAGTCAAAGCATTGCCTCTTTATTGATGATAATCCAGTTAATTTGCGAGAGGCAATATATTATTCGCCTGATATTGTAGTTGCGGAGCCATCTATCATAGATGAATTGATTTATTTTGTTGATTCTATTCCTATCTCTGATCCATTTCATAAGCGATTGGAGGAATATAGGGTCTTAGAGAGGAAGCAACAGGCCAGGGTTTCTGCTTCAAACAATTTGGAGTTTCTTTACGATTCAGATACTCAGGTAAGGATTAAGCATGATTGTCTAAATCACATTGATCGAATTTTTGAGTTAGTTAACCGCACTAATCAGTTAAACTATACAAAAGTTCGTAGCACGAAGGAAGAGTTGGAGAATCTATGTCGAGACAAGTCAATTGAAACTGGCTATGTTGAGGTTTTTGATAAATTTGGTGATTATGGGATTGTTGGGTTTTATGCTGTCTTGAATCATCAGTGTCTCCATTTCCTTTTTTCGTGCAGGACTATTGGACAAGGTGTTGAACAATATGTTTATGCATATTTAGGCTATCCTGACCTTAAGGTTGTGGGAGATGTGGTGAACTCCGTCTCGAGGGAAGCGTCTCCAGCGTGGATAAATCAAAAGAGAGTAAAATCGCCGATACGTACTGCTCCACAATTACATAATAAGATAGTGTTAAAAGGGGCTTGTGACTTAAAAGTAATGTCAGAGTATCTTCAGACCGATACTATTATAGAAGAGTTCACCTATACAGGTTTAACTAGAGGGAATTTAATAGAGCATCAGAACCATTCAATCAATTATCTTCAATGGCCTTTTCTTTCAGAAACCATAAAGAATGAACTAGTCGAAGAGTGCGTCTTTAACGATAAAGAAATGTTTAAGACGGCTATTTATGAGAATGATATCTCAATCATATTCCTTAGTACAATGATAGAGCCGAATTTGGGTATCTATAGACGGAAAAAGGATGACTTAAAGATTGCTTTTGGGGAGTGTTCATATCCATTGACTAATTCAGATAATTGGGACTTGTATATTAATGGGAAAATCTTTAACGCACGGAATACTTTTACAATAGAATGGTTGGCGTGGTTCAGGGACAACTATGTTTTTGAGGGCAGCTTATCCGCTAACCAGATCTTGGATAATGCCAAGGAGTTGCTGAAGCGAGTATCTCCCAACAGTAGAGTCTGTTATATCCTGGGAAGTGAGATACCCTTTGAAATGAATACACAAAAGAATTATGAGGACCGTCATCTGGTTTACAAGGAGATTAATCAACTTTTCAGGGCATATGCAGCTAATGATGACAGAATGCTTCTTATAGACGTTAATGATTTTTTGCGAGGTCAGCAGGACTTTACTAACAACATCAATCATTTCCAACGCCGCGTCTATTATGAAATAGCGACCAAAGCGAATGAGTATATCAAAGTATCTTTGAATTCTAGGTTAAAACAGAAAAACCGCTTATATCTCTATTGGAGAGTCTTAAGTGATAGGTTAGGAAATACCGGGTTCTACAAGACCAGATTATGGAAGAATCTGAGAAAGCCCTATATCTTCATAAAAGAGAAATGGCTACAATAACCATCCATACGGCATCGTATAATAGGGCGTATACACTGGGTAGGGCATACGAATCGCTGAAGGCACAGACTTGTAAAGATTTTGAATGGATTATCTCAGATGATGGCTCTACTGATAACACGGAAGATTTGGTAACAAGTTGGCAGAAAGAAGACAAAGGCTTTAGTATTATTTATAGTAAATTGCCTCATGTGGGTTTCCCCAGAGCATTGAACGACGGAGTTAGATTAGCCAAAACAGATTGGTTCATGATGCTTGATTCGGATGACTGGCTATTGCCGGAAACGATAGAAAAAGTGCTTCCCTGGTTAGAAGAAATAAAGGATATGGATCATTTCGCTGGAATAGGGATTACCAGGCATCATCCAGATGGTTCGTTTATGAAGAAACAGATCCCACGTTTAGACTCACAGCTGGGCTATGTGGATGTTTCGAATTCTGACCGCGCTCGATTTAATTTGGATATGGACTGCTTCGAGGTTAACCGCACGACGTTACTCCGGAAGTATCCTTTTCAATACTGGCCTACGGAAGAATATGCCCCACCGGCCCTGAATTATAATGCTATGTCTTTAGACGGGTATAAGTGGCGATGGCGGGCAGATATGCTATATATTTGTGAGTATCAGAACGATGGGCTAACGAAGAAAAGCAATAAGGTAAAGAATAACCCTATGGGTTATGCGATGATGTACAATCAGGACTTGTTGAGGTTTCGCGGGTTCAAGTCACGCTGCCATAATTCGGTACAAATGACAGCACTATGTGCCTATGCCGGCCATTTAGAGTACTTGCTTGAGTCAAATGACAGATTTATGTCTTTTTTGACTTTGCCCCTTGGCCTCATCTGGGGTGTTAGGCGAATAATTCAGTTTAATAAGATGAAGTAAGATTGTTTATGCGCCCGACTGCATCTAAAAAAGAGACGATACTTTTCGTAAATGGTCATCTCAATGTCGGAGGGGTGGAGAAGTCTCTAGCCGATTTGCTTTGCGCTATTGACTATTCAAAGTATGATGTGGATCTGCTTTTACTAGAGGCCAAGGGTGTATATTTAGAGCAAATCCCACATGAAGTCAATGTCATTTTCCACGATCCGACTTATGTCTATGGTCCTGCTTTCAAAACTGTTTTAGGAAATCTTCTTCATGCGCGTTTTTCCGACTGCTTATACAGACTGATTCTTTTGCTTACCCCTTTTATAGGGGAGCGGATGTATCGTTTCTTTCAACCATTACTAAAAATTAGAAATCGATACGATTGTGCAATTGCATATCGGGTAGGTGAGCCCAACAAGATAGTTTCATTGTCCGTTAATGCTCGTAAAAAAATATGCTGGTGGCACAATGGTCATTGTGATTATACACCTCAAGAGATCAGAAAGATTGATCGACTATGGAAGAATATAGACTTTTTGGTGTCAGTATCTGAGGGTTGTAAACAAATGCTACAAGAGAAGTTTAAGTTTGACAGAGCAATCTATGTCATCCCCAATACCATTAATGTAAAAGCGATTGCTCAAATGGCTGGAGATGTGAATCCTTACCCTAATGATCGAGATAAGATAATTGTGACCCTTGGCCGTTTATGTCAGGAAAAGCATATGGTAGATATCCCTCTAATTGCGCAAAAGTTGCTGGCACAGGGTCATAAGGACTTCAAATGGTATATTATTGGCGATGGTGCTAAAAAAGAAGAAATTATAGCTTCAATTAACGAAAAAAACCTATCCGAGTTTGTTGTAGTTTTAGGGTGGAAAACGAATCCTTACCCTTATCTGAAGTTCGCAAACGTCCTGATGCATACATCTTATGTGGAGGCGCATTGCCTCACGTTATTGGAAGCGATGGCGCTAAAAACGCCTTGTGTAGCTACTAAGACGATGATTCCCCAAGATTTCATTATTGACGGGGTGACCTGTTTGTTGGCTGAACAGGATACTGATCATCAATATGAGTGCTTGAGAATAATGCTATATGGAGATATTGATATAGCCAAAATGACAGATCATGCGTTTCAGATGGTGAAACAGTCGTATAACTCATCGGTGACCATCTCCAAAATAGATAATCTGTTACTCTCATAAATATCACGATTATCATACCCGTTTATAATTCAGCGCCCTATTTAAGACGTTGCGTTGATTCTTGTCTACAACAGACCGCGCAAGACGTGGAGATTGTTCTGGTGGATGATGGAAGTACGGATAGTAGCGGTGAAATTTGTGACGAGTATGCCACCCATAATGCTACGATTAGAGTATTCCATACAAATAATCAAGGCGCATCTTTGGCGCGCCGATTCGGGCTGGAGCAAGCGTACGGAAAGTATGTAACATTTGTAGATAGCGATGATTTTGTGGAGCCTAATTATGTTTCAACGCTATATGACTTGCTCCAACAGAATGGTGTTTCTATAAGTGCTTGCGGGGTTCGTCGCGGGAGAGCTATGGAAGATATGAGACCTGAGACATTAGTCGGTGAAACGAAAGTGTTGGAAAAGAATGAGTTGTTGCGTAGATTCTTTAAATATGAGTTTTGGGGTTTTTGGGGAGGGATGTATTTTCGTAATAGCTTGATTAATATTGATTTCCCAAGATCGACAGTCAGTGAAGATTATTATGTCAAAGCAAAGCTTTTTCAAATGGAACAGCGAATGGCATACACTCCGGCTCCTTTGTATCACCACGAATATCATGAGAACTCTTTGTCTCATCAGCGTCTATCTAAAAAAGCCTTTGAAGAGTTTGATAATGTCAAAAGTGTATATGCCTTTGTGGTCAAAGAAATGCCGGACTTTGCCGAGTATGCTTTGTCGAATGTGGTTGAAACCATTATGAAATTGCTACGCCTAACGAAAAGTGATATTTCTGGCGATTATGCTGATGAGAAGAATATACTACATACTTTTCTCAGAACGCATAGGAAAGAGATTGTCTTCTGCTCTCCTTTGAACAAAAAAGTAAAAATATTGGCAGTATTGGAGAGTATGCAACTACGTTATTGTCGAAACTGAATACCGCATTATTGAAAAAGAGTTTACTTTTCGTTATTCATTATTTGGAACTTGGCGGCGCTGAGCGGAGTCTCATTGGTTTATTGGGATCGTTGGATTATAGCCTGATAGATGTATATTTGTTTGTGAACAGCCATCGGGGCGAGTTGATGAAAGAAATACCGCCACAAGTGCATTTACTGCCTGAGATTCCGAAATATGCGCAGATTGAACGGCCGATGAAAGATGTGCTGAAAGATGGTTATTGGCAGATTGTTTTGGCACGTCTCCGGGCCAAATGGCAGTTTTTCTGCTACAAAAGGAAGAAGCATCCGAAAGAAGGGAGCGCAATTTTCTCTTATGTGATGAAAAACGTAGTGCCTTATTTGCCCTCCATTATGCCTGAGAAAGAATACGACCTTGCCGTCAGTTTCTTGACGCCCCACGATGTTGTGAAAGAGAAGGTCTGTGCCAAAAAGAAAGTGGCGTGGATTCATACCGACTATTCTCGGATTGATGTAGATAGAGAGTTGGAGCAACCAGTTTGGGGCGCGTTTGATCATGTCGTTGCTGTTTCGCAAGGTGTAAAAGATTCGTTTATTGATATCTTCCCTGCGTTGAAGAGTAAAGTGATGGTAATAGAAAACATTCTTTCTCCTGGTTATGTTTACTCTCGGGCCAATGCTGTTGCACCTGCTATAGTTGAACTTGAACTCCATCGACGGGAAGGTTCTGTAACCCTTCTTTCAATAGGGCGTTATACGGCAGCCAAAAACTTCGATAATGTGCCGGATATATGTCGCCGAATTTTGAAAAAAGGTTTGTCCGTTTGCTGGTATATACTAGGATATGGGGGGGATGAGGCTCTAATCCGCCAAGCGATAGCAGATGCAGAAATGGAAGGGTATGTTTTTTTACTAGGAAAAAAAGAGAATCCCTATCCATATATCAAAGCTTGCGACATTTATATCCAACCAAGCCGTTTTGAAGGCAATGCCGTTACTGTCCGTGAGGCGCAAATCCTGGGTAAACCCGTGGTTGTGACCGATTATCCGACGGCTCGCAACCAGGTCCTGGAGGGGCAGAACGGCATTATCGTTCCATTGGACAACGAGGGATGTGCCAAAGGAATCGCGTCATTGATTTCAGACCGTGAAAAACAGGGTTGTCTATCATCTTTTTGCCTTTCCCACGACTTTGGGAACGAGAAGGAGGTGGAAAGACTGTATTCGCTGCTATGATTCCGAAGATTATCCATTACTGTTGGCTATCAGAAGATGCTTTCCCTGAAAGTATCCAGAGATGTTTTGATACCTGGAATACGGAATTGAAAGACTATGAGTTTTGGCTTTGGGACACGAATCGTTTTGACATCGAGTCTGTTTCATGGACGGCAGAAGCTTATAAAGCCCGTAAATTTGCTTTTGCGGCAGATTATATTCGGCTATTTGCATTGTATAATTACGGAGGAATATATCTTGATTTGGATGTTCTTGTTTACAAGAACTTTGATGATTTACTTAGTTTGCCCTATTTCCTTGGAGAAGACTTTTACCATTGTTTCGAGCCAGCCATTATAGGCGCAACTAAGGGGTGTGATTGGATAAGGCATGTAATGGATGTGTATCGTGACAGGCCTTTTGTCAATAAGGATGGCTCGTTTGATATGTATGGTCTTCCCCGTGTGTTTCGAGACAGATTGGTCGACGATTACTCATTCCATCTTGTTTCGTCTCGGGATGACTATGTCTATGCTGAAAATTGTATCAATGTCTTTCCATACGACTTTTTCAATTCCAGGGATTTTGTGGGGATAAAGCACTACCCCAATAGCTATTGCTCACACAATTACTTGGGCACTTGGATGGATAATCAATCTATTTGGAAACAGGCAATTAAACGAGTCTTCCCACGTTCAGCATTGAATCTATTCTATAAAGCATTATATCAAAAGAACCGAGATTCTTTATGTCGAATTCAGATTCCATTTTAATCGAGTAATGAATCCGGCGTACTATCAGCATCTTTTTACAGGAGTTATGGCGGCTCTGGCTATTATAGTCGGGGGTGTCCGTGTTTCTTCTCCAGACAATCGTCATCAACTCGGGGGCGGATCCCTTGCTTTCCCGTTGTTGCTTTGTGTTGTACTGACCATATGGATCGGCTTTCGTCCGGTCAGCAGTGCTTTTGGTGATACGGTCAGCTATGCACTTATTTATTCCAAGATGAATGCTAGTCACATTTCAATGGATTGGAGCAGTGAATGGATCTGGCAATGGCTAATGAATGGATGCAAGGCAGCGGGATTGAGCATACATTCTTTCTTTTTTGCCGTTGCAATCTTTTATGTCTTTTCGGCTTTATGGGCGGTAAAACGTCTAATGCCTTCCGACCCGATGCTCGGGATGTTATTTGTATTGACATCGTTGATGTTCTTTACTTTCGCAACAAATGGCCTTCGGAACGGGCTTGCCTGCCATTTGGCTTTGTTGGCTTTCAGCTTCTTAATGGATGACAAGTGGATTCCAGGTGCTTTGTTCGCCCTTCTCGCGTTGGGAATTCATCGGAGTGTGCTGCTGCCCATCATTGCGATTCTTGTGGGCATTTTCCTTTTAAAAGATGTGCGGTATGCCATCGTTTTTTGGGTCGCGTCTATCTTTTTGTCGTTGGCTTTTGGCAATACGGTGACTGGTTTCTTTGCTTCAATGGGTTTCGACGACCGTTTGACTCAGTATACTCAGGCCATAAATGATTATTCAGAGTTCTCGCGAGAAGGATTTCGTTGGGATTTTTTGCTTTATAGTGCTATTCCAGTTGTGATGTCGTGGTATGTTTGTGTTCACAAAGGAGTCACTGACAATTGGTATAATGCCTTATGTGTGGCCTACTGCCTGTGCAACGCTTTTTGGATTATGGTCATTCGTTCTGCGTTTAGCAACCGCTTTGCTTACTTATCGTGGTTTATGTATCCAATCATCATCGCCTATCCGCTCGTGAATCTCCCGGTCCGAGAAGACCAAGACCGGTTCACAGGATGGGCGTTGATAGCTTATGCGGCTTTCTCCGTGTTTATGTGGTTCGTTTTCTGGTAATTATGATGGATCCGTTGGTTTCGGTTATTATTCCGGTTTATAATGGAGAAAAAACTATTCGGCGATGCATGGATAGTTTACTCAGGCAGAGCTATCAAAAGTTAGAAATTATTTGTGTCGATGATGCTTCGACAGATAAGACGGAAAGGTTATTGTATGAGTTGGTTTCAAAAGATAACAGATTACAATTTATTCGTTTAGAAGAAAACAAAGGAGCAGACAATGCTCGATTTGTCGGTATCAAACATGCTACTGGTGATTATATTTCATTTGTTGATCCTGACGACTGGCTTCCTGAGGACGCGCTTATGGATTTAGTTAATAGTGCAGTTTGTACCAACGCTGATATTGTTGAAGGTAATATTACACGTGTTATAGGGCGACATGGATGGATTCGAAGATACCATCATCGTGATTGCAAAACAATCGTTAACCCCGAGCTTTTTGAAAAGTATTTTATTTCATTCTTTGGTATAAACATTTTGAATGTGGCTGTTTGGGGGAAGTTGTATAACAAAACTTTGTTTGAGAATCCGGAGATCCGGCCATCCAATTATCGGATAGGAGAAGATTTGCTGTTAAGCATGGAGTTATTCTTGGCGGCGGAAAGATATGTGATGACGGATGATAATGTTTATTTTTACAGATATGGCGGGGTGACATCAAGATATAATCCATATTTATATCCGGATTTAAAGGCACAGTATTATATCAAGTTGGATATGATCAATAAGTATGGTTACGATAAAGCATTATGCACCACTAGAATCGAGATGTGCAATGTGTTACGCTCGCAAGTGAAACAAATGCTATTATATAATAAGCCATACTCTGAGATCGATGAGTTCTTGAATGGCGAAATTCAGTCCGGTTTCATTGATGAGATTACGAGAGACATCCCGAAGTATCCTGCGTACTATTCTTTTTTGGAAGACAAAGACGTTACTGCTTTTATTCTCTCAGAGAAAAAAGGACTGTGGCGGCAGAAGGTTTGGAGATATGTGAAAAATGTGATTGCTACCATTGCATGAATACGCTGACAGTATTTACGCCCACTTTCAATCGTGCCCATACACTACCTCGGCTCTATCAAAGTCTATGCGCTCAGACTTCCGATGATTTTGAGTGGCTGGTTATTGATGATGGCTCTACCGATGGAACAAGGGATCTTGTTTCGCAATGGAAAGAAGAAAACATCATCTCCATTCACTATATCTACAAAGAAAACGGGGGGCTATATACCGGGTACAATGTTGCATATCTAACGATTGAAACGGAACTTAATGTCTGCATCGACAGCGATGATACAATGCCGGCCGATGCTGTGGAAAAGATTGTACGCATCTGGAAGGAGAGTGGTTCGAAACTATACGCCGGAATTACCGGCCTCGATTGTGATTTAGCTACCAATGAACCCATTGGTGGCCGATTTCCTGACGGAATGACTGAGTGCTTTTTTCCCGAATTGTATGCCAAAAACATCCATCGAGGCGACTCCAAACAAGTGATGCGTACTGATCTCATGCGAGAAGTCGCTCCGCAGGAAGGCTTCCCTGGAGAGAAGAATTTCAACCCTATATATATGCTGTTGCAGGTTACAGACAAATACCCCGTACTTTTGTCAAATGAATGCTTCTGCATTGTAGAGTATCAAAAGGATGACAGTATGTCTCGCAATGTCTGGAGGCAGTATCTAAACAGTCCTCGCAGTTTTGCCAAGATGCGCCGTCTTGAAATGAGGCTGCGGCATACCACTTTTCCAAACCGCCTTCGCTGTGCTGGTCATTATGCTGTGGAAAAAACAATTTATGCTTTTCGCTCTCTCTTTTCTTAATGTCGTGATTGAATGAAGAAATCAGTATGAACATCGCGGTAATATTTGCAGGAGGCTGGGGCCATCGCATGAACGCTAGCTCTAAGCCTAAACAGTTCCTTGAATATCTGGGCAAGCCCATAATCATATACACACTTGAGATATTTGACAGGCATCCACAAATTGACAGTATCGTGATTGCCTGTCTTGAGCCTTGGATTCCTTATCTCAAACGGTTGATTGATCAGTTTGAGATTAAAAAAGTAAGCAGTATTGTACCTGGAGGAGAGACAGGACAGGATTCTATCTATAACGGTTTATCTGCTGTGAAGAAGATTTCTCGGGATGAGAAGGATATAGTATTGATCCATGATGGTGTACGGCCGTTCATCACTGGTAAAACAATTACGGATAATATCATTGCTGTTGCGGAGGCGGGCAGTTGTATCACTTGCAGTCCAGCCACAGAGACATTCCTTGTAGGACACGAGTATGGAGAGTTGGAAATACCGGCTCGGGAAGAGTCGATGGTTGCCCGCGCCCCTCAGAGTTTCTTCCTGAAGGACATTCTTGCCGCTCATGAAATGGCAAGAAGAGAGTGCCGTCATAATTTCATCGATTCGTGTACAATGATGCATCATTATGGTTACAAGTTGTCAAGAGTTATAGGACCAGCAGAAAATATCAAGATTACTACACCCATGGACTTCTATATTTTCAGGGCAATAGTTGAGGTAAAGGAAAACTGGCGAATAATAGGTTATGAAAGTGAATAAGAGTCGTTATCTCATCACTGGGGCAACCGGATTGATTGGATCGGCCCTTGTCAGGAGACTTGCGCAAGGTCGGAATAATGAAATTGTCTGCCCGGTGAGAGATATGGCAAAAGTTAAAGACCTTTTCGATGCTGATATGCTGGATAAGGTCAGTTGGGTTTGCGCACCGCTCGAAGAGTATCTTGTCAAGTTAGATGGTTACTATGATTTTATTATCCATTGTGCCAGTCCAACCTCTTCCAGATATTTCATTGATTATCCGGTGGAGACTATGTCCTTTAATATCTCTACCATTACCTCATTGTTGAACTATGCTCGCTACTGCAGGCCCGTGGCTATGGTATACTTGTCCTCATTGGAGAGTTATGGCGTTGTGCTGGATGACTCGGTTCCAGTCGTTGAGGATTTTCAAGGGTATGTTAACCCTTTGGAAACGCGAAGCTCTTACAATATGGCGAAAAGGATTTGCGAGAGTTTGTGCTTTGCCTATTATGCAGAGTATGATGTTCCGGCCAAGATTGTCAGGCTGACTCAAACGGTTCCGGCTGAGGTGCGGGAGGATGATATGCGTCTTTTTTCCCAGTTTGCTCATCTTGCAGCGAAAGGAGAGGATATTGAGCTTCATACCGATGGCGAGTCGGCGAGGCAATATATTCATATTGAGGATGCTCTGGATGCGATTTTGTGTGTGCTGTATAAGGGAAAACCAGGTGAAGCGTATAATGCTGCGAACGAGGATACCTACATATCAGCAAAAGATTTGGCGTATTTTATCCAGGAAAGGTTCAACCCGTCAGGCGCTGTGGTATTTCGATCAAGAAACGATATGGGGTATGCTCCTACTACGAAAATCAAACTTGATACGTCAAAATTGAGGAGCCTGGGATGGCAGCCAAAACATGATTTGAATGATATGTTCGGCAATCTTATTATGCGGCTGAAAAAATGATTTGATATGAATAACGTTCTTTCAGAGCATCAAGTGGCGTTACTGCGAGTCTTAAGGGAATTCGATAGTTTCTGCATAGACAACCAAATTCATTATTACGCCTGGTGCGGAACACTTATTGGCGCCATCAGACATAGAGGCTTCATTCCTTGGGACGATGATATCGATGTGGCCATGAAGAGAGAAGATTATGACCGGTTCATCAGCCTTCGGAATCACGTCAGTGAGGGATTTAAGATAGCATGTTATCATGATGGTGATAGCCCCTATCCATTTGCGAAGTTTTATTCCACAAGCGGAACAATTTGGGAGTATCCACAATTCCCTTTTATCATTGGTCCCTGGATTGATATTTTCCCCCTCGATAAATGTCGAGATGGAATGAAAAACAAAGAATGCCTCGAATCGTTCCACTATGCTATGTGGAAATATCGGAAGGCGGTTGCGAACTCAACATGGAGAGAGATAGGTTTTGATTTGCGACATGGAGATGTGCTCTCGTTGCTTTTTAAAGCTGTGAAGAAACTTCGATACGCCCCTTTCAAAAAAGGTTATATTAAACGGGCGGAAGCCGCTGAAGAAAGCCTGAGGTCTTTGAAGGGGGATGGGTTGGGTGATTATAGTGTTCCGCTGGAAAACGAGGTTTTTCCTGAGTGTTGGTTCGAGAAGTCCATTCGGCTTCCATTTGAGGATTATTCCATTATGGCGCCTGGAGAGTTCGATAAGATTTTATCATATATGTACGGTGATTATATGACTCCTCCTCCCGAAAACAAGCGGAAGGGGCATGGGTTCTATTTCTTGGACTTAAAACAGCACCTGGGCAGGGAAGAGATTTTATCGCTATATGGGTCCAGTTTGATTAATCCTTCTTCTCCATCGTTGCGCACAATTATCGATGAATTGAGGCACCGCAGGAAAGTTTGGAAGGTAAGCCGTTGAATAAAAGGATGGAAGACAAGCTTATTAGTGTCATAGTTCCAGTGTATAACGTGAAGCGATATTTGCCACACTGCGTTGAAAGTATCGCACACCAGTCATATCGAAACTTGGAAATAGTATTGGTCGACGATGGCTCTACTGACGGGTCTGGGGGAATTTGTGACGAGTTTGCTGGAGCGGATGAGCGGATTAAGGTTATTCATCAGGAAAATATGGGCCTATGGGCAGCGAGGAACACTGGACAACTTGCGGCCCACGGGGAGTTCCTCATATTCGTTGATGCCGACGATTATATCCATAGTGATTTGATATCGACATTGCATACATCAATTAACGCGTCTGAGGATATTGATATAGCGATGATTGATTATAAGAAGACTACAGTTCTTGACGAGGACCAGAAAGGATTTTTAGAAGGAGGCGAAGAGCTTCTGAATCAAGAAGAAGTGATTTTAAGGTATTTTCAGGGGAGTATCGCTGGATGTGTGTGGAACAAACTGTTCAGGAGAAGAGTATTGGAAGGGGTGTTGGCAAGGAACTATAGAAGGGCGCAGGATCAAGACTATTGTTTAAGGGTTTTTTTAAGAGCGAAAAAGATTGTTTTTGTGCATAAGGTAATGTATTTCTGGGTTCAACATCTGGATTCCCGTATGCACCGTTCTGATTATTTATTTCTCCTTTATAAAGACAGTATAGATTTTTATTGGAGAATAATGACGTCTCTCACTAATGACCAGATACTATACGAGCGATTGTTTTTGAAAAAATTGTATCGGAAGTTGGTACTAGGCAAGTCCTATTATTTTTGCGCTGGACATGTTGATCAGGTTGACTTTTGTGATGTTTTTAAAAAGAAGATTACGCGAAAATACTGGTACTGCAAGGACATTAATTTCTTTGAAAAAATTGCGATGAGCATATTGTATTATTGCCCTCGCATCGTGTATCAATATATGATTCGGACGGGGAACTGGAATGGTGCCGTTAATGGCCTTTAAAACTATTGAGGTATGCCTTCCTATTCCATCGCCATTCGCACTCTCGGGACTGCTGGAGACAAATTCCGGAAGGAATTGGAATCTGTCCGCTCGCAGATAGTGCAGCCGGAGAGGGTGATTGTTTATATTGCCGAAGGCTACACCAGACCGGATTTCACGGTTGGGGACGAAGAGTATGTCTGGGTAAAGAAGGGGATGATGGCTCAGCGAATAATACCCTATGACGAAATCAAGAGTCCATGTGTATTAATGATGGACGATGACGTACTGTTGGCGCCGGACAGTGCAGAACGGATGCTGAAGGCCTTGATTGAAAATGATGCGGATTGTGTAGGGGCGGATGTTTTTCAGAATCACAAGATGGGGTTTGGGAAGAAGGTGTTTGCCGCGATTACCAATATGGTGTTTCCACACTGGAGCCGAACGTGGGCGTTTAAGATTCATCGGAATGGCTCGTTTTCGTATAACAATTGTCCGTCAAAGTCTTTCTATTGGTCGCAGAGCTGCGGCGGACCGGCGATGATGTGGCGGAAAGAAGCGTATGAACGAATTCATCTGGAAGATGAAAAATGGTTGGACTCGTTGGGCTTCGCTTATGGCGACGATGCGCTTGAAACCTATAAGTTGTATCGGAACGGCGGCCGGCTGGGCGTGCTTTACGACTCCGGGATCCAAAACCTAGATGCCGGTACTTCCAGCACGGCTTTCCGGAAAAGTCCGGAACGAATCTATATCCGAACGAAAGCCTCCTTTATGATCTGGTGGCGAAGCATCTATCGGAACGGAAAAGATACTGCTTGGTCGCGATTTCTAGCAGCTGCCGCCTTTGGCTTCAAGACTATTTGGCTGATTCCTGCTATGTGCGTAGCTGGTAAGATCGGTTCTTATTTCCGGGGCTTGCGCGACGGGTGGAGAGCCGTACACACGGCTGTATTTCAGGCATTGCCCCCGTATATCTTATGAGGATCCTCCAAGTCATCACTTCCTTACGGACCGGTGGCGCCGAACGACTGGTCGTGGATTTGTCGAAGCAGATGAAATTGGCGGGCAACGAGGTGGAGATTCTCCTGTTCGACGGGACTGAAACACCTCTGAGGGTAGAGGCTGAGGCGGCGGGCATTCCTATTCGTGCATTGTCGAAGGGATGGCGAGCGATGCGCAATCCGTTGTTGTTATTTAAGCTGATGCGAGTATTGCGCAGGAATCGATATGATGTGATTCATACCCATAATACGGCCTGCCAACTTCTTTTGGCTTTAGCTTCGTGTCTTCTACCCCTTCGGATCGTGACAACCGAGCACAGTACGGATAACAATCGTCGTCGATGGAAAGGGTATCAGATCGTTGATCGATGGATGTACAGAAGATATCGCCGGATTATTTGTGTGGGAGAATCAGCAAGACAGGCGTTGGACGAATGGCTGGATCGGCCAGACTTGACAAAAAAAATGGCTGTGATTTCCAATGGGATTGATGTAGCCAAGTT
>JAEEGI010007604.1_pt1 | contig 24237 bp, 17 predicted proteins | sample 8958751 | NCBI WGS metagenome assembly JAEEGI01 (sample SAMN16246545, study PRJNA631951) | gut metagenome | biome: gut microbiome; feature: rumen; material: KS-attached | host: Bos | place: Iran: Karaj | collected 2018-10
AGGAGATCGTCCGCGGCGTGCAGACGATCCAGTACCAGGTCGTCACGCTCATGACGACAAACGGCCAGGCACCCTTCATCACGGTCTACATGTACCTCGGCGAGGCGCGGAACGAGCAGGAGAAGAAGGACCTCGCCGTCATCATCGAGGAGACGCTCAAGCAGCGCATCCAGGGCGTCAAGAACGAGGTCGGCGTCTTCATCACCCCCGCCTTCCCGAAGCTGATCTACGTCCTCGACGAGGACAACATCGAGCCGGACCGCCCCTACTGGTACCTCACCGAGCTTGCCGCCAAGTGCACGGCGAAGCGCATGGTGCCAGACTACATCAGCGCGAAGAAGATGCGCGAACTCAAGCTCTCCAAGGGCGAGACCCCCGGCCACGGCGACATCTACACCTGCATGGGCTGCCGCTCCTTCCTGACGCCCGACCGCTCCGGAAACGGCTTCGGAAACATCGCCAACGCAGGCAACTACGAGCCCGGCAAGCCCAAGTACTACGGGCGCTTCAACCAGGGCGTCGTCACCATCAACCTCGTCGACATCGGCCTCTCGGCCAACAAGGACATGGACGCCTTCTGGAAGATCTTCGACGAGCGCATGGACCTCTGCCACCGCGCCCTTCAGTGCCGCCACAAGCGACTCAAGGGCACGCCGAGCGACGCCGCCCCGATCCTCTGGCAGTACGGCGCGCTGGCCCGCCTCAAGAAGGGCGAGAAGATCGACAAGCTCCTCTACGGCGGCTACTCGACGATCTCCCTCGGCTACGCGGGCCTCTGGGAGTGCGTCTACAGCCTGATCGGCAAGAAGCTCACCGAACCCGAAGGCGAGGAACTCGGCCTCGCGATCATGCGCAAGCTCAACGAGTACACCGCCAAGTGGAAGAAGGCCGAGGACATCGACTATTCCCTCTACGGCACGCCGCTTGAAAGCACGACGTACCGCTTCGCCAAGTGCCTCCAGCAGCGCTTCGGCGTCATTCCCGGCGTCACGGACAAGAGCTACATCACCAACTCCTACCACGTGCACGTCACCGAGCCGATCGACGCCTTTGCGAAGCTCGCCCTCGAGGCGAAGTTCCAGGCGCTCTCGCCCGGCGGCGCGATCAGCTACGTCGAAGTGCCGAACATGCAGGACAACATCCCTGCGGTTCTCTCCGTGATGCGCTTCATCTACGACCACATCATGTACGCCGAGCTCAACACCAAGAGCGACTACTGCCAGAAGTGCGGCTACGACGGCGAAATCCGCGTCGTCAAGGACGACAACGGCAAGCTCGTCTGGGAGTGCCCCAAGTGCGGCAACCGCGACCAGTCGACGATGAACGTCGCCCGCCGCACCTGCGGCTACATCGGCTCCCAGTACTGGAACCAGGGGCGCACCCAGGAGATCAAGGAGCGCGTCCTGCACCTGTAGGACCGCGCCATGAACTACTCCGCAATCAAAAACTGCGACATCGCAAACGGGGAGGGAGTGCGCGTATCCCTCTTCGTCTCGGGATGCACGCACCACTGCAAAGGGTGCTTCAACCCTGACACGTGGCCATTCGAGGCCGGAGAGCCGTTCACGCCCGAGGTCGAGGAGCGCATTCTCGCGCTTCTCGCGCCATCCTACATTCGCGGCCTCTCGCTTCTGGGCGGCGAGCCGTTCGAGCCTCAGAACCAGGCCGTCCTCGCGCCTTTCATGCGGCGTGTCCGCGAGCGCTTCCCCAAGAAGGACGTCTGGTGCTACACCGGGTGCGTGCTTGAGCGAGACCTTCTCGCGCCATCTCGCTGGCGGACGGACGTCACGGACGATCTGCTCGCCTGCATCGACGTTCTCGTCGACGGCCCCTTCGTAGAATCGCTCAAGGACATATCGCTTCCCTTCCGCGGCTCCTCCAACCAGCGCATTCTCCATTTGCGGACAATGGACTCTTTTGCTAAAATGTTTTCAGCGCACACGTGATGTCGCAACCGAACATCTAAGGAACCATTCATGCCACCGACCGTCAAAACCCAGAAAGTCTCCGGCATAGGCCGGATTGTCAACTCCGAGCTCGCCCCGTTTTCGCGGCAGCTCGCATCGATGCTTCGCGCGGGCATGTCGCTCGTCATCTCGCTCATGACGATCGAGGAGCAGATGGACAACAAGAACTTCAAGATCGTCCTCTCCTCCGTCCGCGAGACGGTCGAGGGCGGCGGCTCGTTCTCGGACGGTCTCTCGAAGTGGCCGAAGATCTTCAACGACCTCTACATCAACATCGTCCGCTCCGGCGAGCGAAGCGGCCAGTTCGCGGAGTCGATGGCGCGCCTCAGCCAGCTTCTTGAATCCTCTGCCAAGCTGCGCCGCAAGGTCAAGTCCGCGCTGTCGTACCCGATTGTCGTCCTCTGCATGGCCTTCGGCATCGCCTTCGCCATGATCACGTTCGTGGTCCCCGTCTTCGCAGAGATGTTCTCCGGATTTGGCAAGGCGCTGCCTGGTCCAACCCAGCTCCTTGTCGACATCAGCGACTTCATCCGCGGCAACTGGTGGTGGCTGATTCCAGGCGTGGTTGTCGGAATCTTCTTCTTCAGACGATGGGCGGCAACGGAAAACGGGGCCTACAAGATGGACAAGTTCAAACTGAAGCTGCCAGTCTTCGGCGAACTGAACCAGAAAGTCGCCGTGGCCCGATTCGCGCGCATTTTCTCCCAGATGGTGCACAGCGGCGTGCCGATTCTCGACGGCCTCGCCATCGTGGCGAAGGCGTGCGGCAACCGCGTGATTGGACAGTCAATCATGGAGGCCAGGGGCAAGGTGGAGCAGGGCGACCAGATCTCCAACGGCCTTGACGGACGCCCAGGCGTACCGCTCCTGCTCACGCGCATGGTCGCGGCCGGCGAGAAGAGCGGCAAGCTCGACGAAATGCTCGACAGCATCGCGTCGACCTACGAAGACGAGGTGGAGGCCATGCTGGCTTCGCTCACGTCGCTCATGGAGCCGATGCTCATGGGCTTCATGGGCGTGCTGATTGGCGGCATCGTCATCGCGATGTACCTCCCGATCTTCAAGATGTCCTCGATCATCAACTAGAACAAGGAACGAGGAAGAGGGAACGGGGAACGGGGCGCATGTCATCGTCTTCGGAAATAACGGATTTCTTAGCGCAGAAGACAACCACAAGGACACCCACAACGCAAAAAAGCCTCCTTGATGATCTCGCGCAAAACCCAGATTCCGTTCGTCTGGAGGAATTTGCGCGCATCTACGAACCTGTGATGCGGCGCTATGCCATGCGTGCCCAGGCGCGTCTGCGCTACGGTCTTTGCGAATCCGACCAGGACGATCTTGTCCAGGAGGCCTTCATAGCCGTTCGCCGCGCGTTGGCGCAGTTCCAATACGATCCGTCCAAGGGAAAGTTCCGCAACTACCTTTCACTGACCATCCGCAATCTCGCCTGGCGTTTCCAGCGCAAGTCCGCCGCCATGCGGCTCGCCGATTCCGAAACACTCGCGACTCTGGCCGAATCACGCGACGGGGCGCAGTCCGACGCCGAAGCGCGTGAACTCATGCTCTCCGTCTGGAGCGTCGCCTACGCGCTTGTCGTCGCCAAGCGGGGATTCACCCCGAATACGCTGGCTATTTTCCGAAGCCATGTCCTTGAGGACAACCCCGTCGACCAGGTGGCGGCCGAATTCAAAGTCAAGACCAACGCCATTTACCAGATCAAGGACCGAATCCTGCGCGCCGTCCGTGCCGAGATCGCATTGGCGCAACCTCCCGGCGGCGGCCTCGTCGAACTGCATGAGGAACTGCTCCGCCGCGCCGACGTCACGGCTGGTAGACGCGACAAGTGATTGTGACGCTAAGCTCTAAAATACCCGCCAGCCGATGCTAAAACAATGTAGAGGCACATGGCATCCACGGCAAAAAGCAGCAACAACGTGTCCACGCCCGAAGGACTCCCGGAAATCAAGGTTGGGGAAATCTTTGCGGGCGCGTATAGGATAATCCGCCTTCTTGGCGAAGGCGGAATGGGGAGTGTCTATCTCGCCCGCGACATCCGTTCCGGCAATCGCGAGGTCGCGCTCAAGATTCTCCATGGCGGGCATGTCCGCGCCGAGACGCGGTCAGGCGAGTTCAGCCTGGGCAGCCTCGGCGGACAATCCGCGGAGGCGCGCTTTTTGGCCTCGTGCGAACATCCCTCTATCCTTCCCGTCTATGACGCGGGCGTCGATGCGGAAACCGGCTTTGCCTACCTCTCGATGCGCCCCTGCCTGCTGTCCAGCCGCGAGGTGGCGCATCTCTGCGACGACATCTTCCACTGCCCCTACCCGCATAATCCTCCCCCCGGCGATGCGGAAACCCGCCCGCTTACCCTACGCGACCTCGTCAAGGGCGGCAAGGCACTTCCGCAGGATGCGGTGGCACGCATCGGCATCGATCTTGTCGAGGCGCTCGCCTACACGCACGGACAATCGCCCCCCATCGTGCACCGCGACATAAAGCCCTCCAACATTCTCCTCGACGCGAAGGGCCATGCCATCCTTTCCGATTTCGGCATCGCAAAGAGTCTTCTCATAGAAGATTGCCCGGCCGAATCATCCGCACCTTCAACCCTTCAACCTTGCGAAGGCCGCCCAGTCTTCGCCGGAACGCCGATCTACGCCTCGCCAGAGCAAAAGAATGGTGAACTGGCGACAACGGCGTCAGACTACTACAGCCTCGGCGTCGTCCTCCATGAGATGCTGACGGGCGAACGGCCCTGGGGCGAGATTGCACCGTCAAAATACGATCGAGCCCACATTTCACATCGTTGGGACGGTCTTCTTCGCGGCCTTCTCGCCGACGATCCGCACGACCGTCTGTCCGATTCCGGAGTAATCTTGCGTACCCTTCGCGCCCTTCTGCGACGTTCCACCGCGCGTCGTCGTGCTTTCCCAGCCCTTTGCCTGGCTGGCGCGGCCGCGGCAGCGGCGGTGGAAATCCTGTTTTCACTATCGCGTGAACATGGCTCCGGCACGTTCGTGGAGAAAGCGGATCCCGTCGCCGTGCTCGCGGCGAGAAAGGCCGATGTCGCAATACGATTGGAGCAACTGAGGAACGCCCCCGCATGGCCAGACCCTTCAAAGACTTGGTTTCCCGCCATTCTGCTGCCTCCGCGTCCGGAAAACAACCGCCGCCATTCCAGCTGCCGCGTCTATGAGATGCGCCTTCCCGATGGCACGCCGATGCAGTTCGTGCCATACAGCTGCGGTCCTGAAAAACGACACAGATACGACCTGTACATCCATGGCTATTTTCAGCCGGACGACGAGTCCGGGAACGTGCAAGGCGATATGGACGACAGGCTGACAGTCGTCTCGAAACGGCTCATGGTCTCGCGGACGGAAGTCACACAGGAGCAATTCAACGCCGTGCTGGCCGCTACGAACTCGATCCCGCTCTGGGAAATGCGCGCCACGGAATGGACAAACGGCCCCGCAATCATGGAGAAACTGGGCATTGGTCCGGTCGAGTACGGACACAGGTTTGCGCTCCTCTCGTATCCGCAGATAACCGAAGGGCGCAAGCTCTCCGAAATCTGCTGGCACACGGTCTTCACAATTCGGCCTTTTGACGTGCCGCCACCTCAGGGAATGCCCGCCGCCGAAGGCATCCGCTATGCCGATGTCGAGCAGTTCATTGCGAAGCTCAACTCACTATGTCCGCCGGGTTGCGTATTCCGTCTGCCGACGGAGGCGGAATGGGAGTCAATATGCCGGCACATGGACCTTCGCCGTTTCGAAGGTGACGTCCCGGACAACGTCTGCTGGTCGCGCGAAAACAGCGGCGGTGCGCCGCATCCCGTGGCGCAGAAGGCCATGAACTACTTGGGTATCTACGATATGCATGGCAATGTCGCGGAATGGTGCCTCGACGGCTTTCTGCCAATTGAACGCCCGGCCTTCGACCCGCTTTTGCCCGTTCCCAAGAACAGATTCCATGTGGTTCGCGGCGGCTCGTGGGCCGATCCGGCCGAAGAATGCGGTTCGGAAGTCCGCAAGGGCGCCGGCCCCGACGCCACCGGCATCGGCTTCCGCCTGGTTTTGGAGTACTGACGATGACGCATGACGCGCTACGCGCGACCACGAATACCGACGAGGCCAGAAACATGATCCTTGCGCCCGGAACAATCGTCGCGGAAAATTTCGTCATCATTCGCCCCCTTGGAGGCCGTGCCTACCTTGCGCGGGACAAGGTCCTTCAGCGCGACGTGGCGCTCAAGTTCCAGAAGGATGGCCCCGACGGTCGTGCGGCGCTCCTTGCCGAAGCCGACATCCTGGCCCGCTGCGACCACCCGTCCATCGTCCCCTTCTACCGCACGTACGCGTCCGATCCGTCCGAACCCGCCTTCTACGCGATGAAGGCCTATCCCTCGACGCTTTCTTCGACGCCCTCCCGCCACTCGTCACTCGTCATTCGTCACTGCGCGGAGGCGGCAGCCTCCGCGCTCGCCTATCTCCACGCTCTCTCGCCGCCCGTGGCTCATGGAAACGTCAAACCGGAGAACATCCTCCTCGACGCCGAAGGACACGCCGTTCTGGCCGGTTTCGGCTCGGCCCGCGTTGTCATCGCCGGAGATGGCGACGACGCCTTTGAAGCGGACATGAAGGCGCTTGGGCAAATCACAGGGGTGGGATCCGCGCATCATTGGCGCAGGGCGATTCTGATCGCCGCCGCCACGGCATTGGCCATCGCGTCTGCAACATGCATCGCCCTGTCACGCGGCACGGCGGTAGGCGATGAGGCCTTATCGCCTGTCATCTCCGCGACATCCGCCACTGTCCTGCGGACGCGGCTTCCCCCTGTGACGCCCGATTTGCTGCGCCGCATTCCATGGTACTGCCGCTTGATGCTCCATGGTACAGCCGGCACAGGGGCGGAAGCTGAGGATTTCAACTCCCGTCTGCGCGAATTTGAAGACGCCCATCCCGACTGGCTGGCCAGGGACGCGGCAGTTTGGCCGGGGGCGGTTCGCACTGTCAGCCTTTCGGGATGCGCCCAGATTGATCTGGCTGGCGTTCCCAGCGGATTCTTTCGGCGGGGGTTCTTCCTGGGGGCTTCGGAAAATCAGCCGGACGAGTGCCTCATCCGTCCAGACACGGTACTGGTCACGCGCGGCTTCTGGATGGCGCGGACGGAACTCACGCGCGCCCAGTACGCCGCCGTCATGCGCTTTGCGCCCGCCGTCGCCGGCCATTCCGCGCGCCACCTGAAGTGGCGCGAAGGAAGAAAAGGAAGGCCCTTGGAGATCGAAGGGGGAGACTTACCTGTCGGCGAGGACCTCGACCTCGCGGATGTCGAACGCTTCATCGACAGGCTGAACGCCCTCTGCGGATTGGAGGGTGACAGGCGTTTTCGGCTCCCGACCGAAGCCGAATGGGAACTGGCCTGCCGCGCCTTCGTCGCGCGGCCCTTCGAGGGCGAGAAGAAGCCCGGCGACGCCGCCTGGTTTTCCGAAAACAGCGGCGGCGTCCCCCACCCCGTCGCCCAGAAGGTGCAGAACCCGCTCGGGCTCTTCGACATGCACGGCAATCTGGCGGAATGGTGCGCCGACGCCTACGGTCCCCTGCCCGACTGGGCGCCCTTCGACCCCTGCGTCAAGCCGGCTTCCAACGGCGCCCCGCGCGTCGTCCGGGGCGGCTCCTTCCGCGACGGCGCGGCCGCCTGCGACTCCAACGCCCGCGCCTCCGCCCTGCCTACGGACAAAGGCTACGCCATCCGCCTCGTCGCGTTTCCCTGAGGCGAAACGGGTGCGACATCTTTCATGCCGTTATCGTTTCATCAAGAAGGAAATCCGCTAGATTGACATGGAGAACGCCTTTTTCGTCCTCCCAGCGGCGACCGATGTCATTGCGGACGACAATTTTTCGGAACGAGTCGCCGGTAAGCGAAAAGGGCATCAGTTCGCTTTGACGCTTTTCCTCGTCCGGCATCGCCCATGCGGACTGGAGATAGAGGCGCTTCCCAGCCTTGTTCACCACAAAGTCGATTTCGCGCTGAACTCGGACTGAATTGCCATTTCCGTTCGCCTGGCTTTTCTCAACGACCCCGACATCAACGGAAAAACCACGGATTTGAAGCTCGTTGCAGACGACGTTTTCCATCAAATGGGTTGGCTCCTGCTGCCGCCAGCCAAGCCGAGCATTACGCAATCCCACGTCTTCGCAGTAGAACTTACTGGGATAATCAAAATAGGCGCGTCCCTTTATGTCATATCGTCGCAACTCCGAGAAAAGGAATGCATCCATAAGGTAGCCGATATAGTTTCTGACAGTATGTGCCGAAACCGGAATTCCCGCAGATGAGAGGCCGTTTGCCACACGGGTGGGGTTCGTCAGGGATCCAACCGACGAGCAAAGCATGTCGACGGTGCATTCAAGAGCATCCTTTCTGTCCACATTGCGTCTTTCCACGATGTCCTTGATGTAAAGCTCCTTGAAGAGGCTTTGGAGATACGCCTCCTTGGCTGTGGAATCGCGGCGGGACAGAAGGAATGGCATGCCTCCGTATCTGAGGTATTCTTCCAAGGCGTCGCGTTTGTCTCCGCCCGTCGCGGAATGGAATTCGGCGAAAGAGAGCGGATGCAGACGGATGTCATCGCTGCGGCCTCGAAACTCGGTAAGGACATCCGAAGCGAGCATGCGGGAATTTGAACCTGTGACATAGATGTCGAGATTGCCTATGGAGCGCAGTCCGTTCAGTGTGTCGTAAAAAGAGATGCGTTTCCCGTCCGGAAGCGCCGGGTTGGGAATGGACTCGCAGAATTGAATTTCATCTATGAAGAGATACTTCCTCTGTGAAGATTCCGATAGCCACTGTCTGACATACGACCCAAGTTTCAAGGGGTTTCGAAGTGTCGCATTTTCATCGACGTCAAGATCGATTGACAAGATGTCGGAAGGATTCGTTCCGTTTTCCAGCAGCCAATTGCGGAACAATTGTTTCAAAAGATAGGTTTTTCCGCATCTGCGAATGCCGGTAACGACCTTGACCTGGCCGTCCCATTGGCAGTCCACCAGTTTGCGTAGGTATTTATCGCGCTTGATCTCCATCATGCCGCTTCCTCCTTTTGCATGAATGTGCAAAACATGGAAATATGCTAGCACGCTGTCCATCGTTTGTCAAGCTTCCTTCTTTTGCACAGATATGCAAAAGAAGGAAGTCGCCCTGCCCGTAATCTCTGATTCCGCGCATTTGAAATGCCAACACCATTCCATATGTCATTATGGAATAGCCCGTACCATTCCATAGTGACATACGGAATAGTCAAGTGTGCCGACACCCGAGACCTGCTCTCGCCCCGTTCCCCACAAAAAACTTTCACGCTGCTCTAAAAAAACGAGCGATTGAGACTAAAGAGCATATAGAAGGAGCAGTATGTTCTTTTAAGGCTCACGGGAGTCTGTTTTACGGCTTTATTTGTCATGTTTGACATTAACCTCAACCACAGGAGAACCACAACCATGAACTACAGGACACTCATCGCGACCGCTTTCGCGGGCGCTGCATTGCTCGTCGCCCCCGTCTGGGCGCAGGAAGCAGAAGACGAAGAAACCACCGAAGAGGCGGCCGAAGAAGAAGAGGAAGAGGAGGAGGAAGTTTCCGATGGCGGCGTTGAAGCCGTTGAGGAGGCACAGGAATCCGCTCCCGCTCCTGCAAGCCCGAAATTCAAGAATGCCAAAAAAGTCTTGGAAGACATTATGCGCGAAAAAAAATGGAAGAATGGTACTGAAAAAACAAAGGAAGGCGACTTAAAGCGGTTTTTCGCTTTGGATGTGGCGTCGTTTGATTGCAAGGATCCTGCGAATGAGAAAAAGTTTTTCACATCTCGCGAAATGGCGGCGAAAAGGGCCATTCTCAAGGCAAAGGCGAAAATCATCGAGTTTGTTGCCGTTCAAATGGACGCCAAGGACATGTTAAAGACTCCAGGAACTGATGTCCACAAGGAATTAGGTGCCGAAGCCGCAAAGGTCAACGCCGCAATTGAGAAGCAAGCGGCTGAACTGGCGAAACTTCTGGCCGAGACGGACAAAGCTGAAGCGGCAGAGCTTCGCGGCGCAACCGTAGGCCAACGTCTGGACGATCTCTTTGTTGCGGCAATCAAGAAGCTTGACAAGGAATACGACAAGGACGAGCACAAGAAAGAAGCCAAAGCACGTCTTTCAGAGCTGAAGGAGAAATACGATGCGGCCTCAAAGGAGTTTGAGGTTCTTTTGAAAAGGGCCGAAGGTCTCAAAAAACAGGTGATTGAAAAACAGGAAAGCATCGTGGCAAAAAAAGCCAAGCTGCCTCTCTTTGGCGCTACGGTCGTAATGCAAACGGAATCTTGGAATGGTTCCCAGTATCAGGTCGCTGTGCTTATGTGCTGGAGTCCGGCTTTGGAAGAATCTGCCCGCGGAATCGTCTTAGGCAAAGAGGTCAAGTGCACGCCCTCCAAGCTTTCTGTGCAGGATTGGCTCGAAAAGCAGGATTTGGCAACGATGGTCGGCCCGCGTCAGTACATTGACGAGCATGGCGACCGTTGGTACCTTGGAGCGACAGCGCGTCGCTACGATGACGACATGAAATCTTCTCTCCAGGAAAGAAATCAAAGCCTTGCAGAGCTATATGCCTCACAGCTTGCCGTGTTTAGCGTCTTTGCCGATGTCGAATCGCAAAAGGCGGCCGCCCAGGCACGAGAACTCCGTGGCGATGCCGAAGACGAAGACAGCGAGGACGAGGAAGCAATAGCTGAAACCGAAGCAAAAGCTCTTACTCAGGAATTTGAAAACAGAACCATTCGCGGATTGCAAGAACTCGCCTCTTCGGAAACGGAGCATCCTATTACCGGGCAGGGCATTCTTGTGAAAGTCTACGGCATCAATGCGGCTGACGCCTCTGCGGCACTTGCAATCGAGAAGCGCAACATCGCGACGCTGATCGAGGCCAACCGCCACGAAACCTTCGAGCGTGGCCGCAGGGCCGCGAACGAGGCGGCTGTCAAGGCTTCAAAGAACCGCAAGGAGGACTTCGAGGCCGGTGCCGCCGAGCAGACGGGCCGCATCCAGGGTGAACTGGACTCCCGCAAGCCTAAGGCCAAAGGCGGGCAGCGCAATGTTTACGAGACCCCGGCCAAGCCCGCCAAAGCGGGAAAGAAAGGCAAGTCAACCACCGGGTCGTTTGCGGGCGACACCGATGTAAGCGACGACTTCTAGAAAATCGCAAGTCGCCGGCGTGGTTTCCATGCCGGCGACTTGGATTCGGGAGGCATTTGCCATGCGCGCTGGCGGGATATCACTTTTACTGTCCTTTTTGACCCTGGCCTCAATGGTTCTGCATGGTGAACCATCTGACCGAGGAAAGGCATATATTCCGCCTTTGATATTCTCCCCGCTGCCGACAAATCCGCCCGCCGAAAGACCTTCGGCGGCGGCTTCGCTTCTTGCGAAAATAGCCGAAGCCGACACCCCGGCAAATCCAGTTGGCGTGACAGTAGCAGCGACAAATGCGGGAAAACAAGCCTCATCGTCTCTTGCCGCCCTGGCCAAGGCCATTGCGTCGCTGCCGCCTTCGGATTGCCCAACCAATGTCGCCGCCCAGACAGGAACTAACGCTGTTCCAATCGCGGCCAAACGGCAACGTCCGGCAAAATCAATTGCTCCGCAAAGCGGCTTTTCGATTACGAACGGACTGGTTCAAGTCTTCGTATTCATCGATGTGCCTTTTGAAGGCGTTAGGTATCCGGAAGGAACGGCCATGCTTCGGACGAAGGCTTGGCTGAGAAAGGCGTTCCCCGAACTGCCCAAGGAGTTTTCCGTCAGGGGGCGCGTCGTCGAAAACGGATTTGACGACAACGACAGGGTCTATTCCTACCGAAGCGAGTATTCCGTCGAAGACGTGAAAGCCGTCTGCCTTCCGGAAAAAGGCAACTCGTGCGAAAAGGGGAAAATTCGGTAGAAACCGAGATGAAACGATGAAAAGATCGACTTGCACATTCTCCACATGTTTTACGGCCATTCTTCTGCTCTTCGTCGGACACGCGCTGCATGGGGCACCCGCAAGGGGGATTGTTCGCGAAAAGCTGACCGAGCAAGGAATCAAAGTCGGCTACGCTTCTTCATCAGGGCGGCATGTGGCGATTGGAGTAGCCGAGGCCGAGTTTTCTTCCGTTGAAAACGCAGGCGCCTTTGCCACGCGAAGGGAGAAGCTTTACAAACTGGCCTTGTTCAGAGCCAAGCAGAGAATTCTTTTCTCCGTCAAAACCTCAATGGAGGCAAAGGATGCACTTCATGAGAGATTGGAAGCTGACGGCAGCGCCACGTTTTCCTTTTTGTCAATGGTTAAAATGCTGTCGGAGGGCCTCTATTGTGGCTTTATACCGATTGTCTCCGCGGAATCTTTCGAGAATGGACGCTATCAGGTTGCGATTGCCGTGGGATGGAGTGAAAAATCGGAAATAAAGGCGCGCAGAATGCTTTCTGGCAAGATCGACATTCCCGATGGAGGCGTTTCCGACGGCTCGGAATGGACAAAGTGGGCGGAAGACAAGGATTTTTCCTTCATCGTTGGCGCCTGGCCGTTTCTTGACTCGGCAGGGTTTATCCGTTATGCCGGCGTTGGCTTTGCCGACGTGGAGGGAAAAACGGGCGCGACTCTGGCGGCGGCAAGGGTCAAGGCCAAGGCCAAGGCGACACAGGCTCTTATATACGCTCTTTATGGAGACATTGAGGCAAGCAAACAAGCGACCCAAGTGGCCATTCGCGAAGAGGATTCCGAAGGGGAGTCCAGCGAAGTGGTCGAAGAGGATTTTTTGAATCGGATTCAGATGTCTTTGAAAAACAAGGTTTTTCGCGGCAACGAGGTTTACACCACCACCGTCGTCCATCCGATTTCCGGACACAAGATGTTCATTTCGGTTGTCGGAATCGAGCCGGACAATCTGGCGGAAATGAAGCTCTTAACTGTCTCGCCTTAGGAAATCTCAACTCCAGAAGAGCGACAATCCATAAACCCGACCCTCACCCTTTTTACCCACCCCTCAACCAGGAACCACCACCATGAAGTACACCACCATTGCAGCTGCGACGCTGGCCGCGGCGCTTCTTCTCCAGCCCACACTTTCCCAGGCGCAGTCTTCCGGCGCATTATCCTTCGGCAAGCCGAAGGCCGGGGCCGCCGAGACCGTCGAGGTCAACGCGAAGGGCCAGGGCGAATCCGTAGAGGCAGCCCAGAAGGATGCCATCCGCAACGCCATCAAGATGGCCGTCGGCGAGCTCGTCGGCTCCAAGACGCTCGTCGAGAACGATGACCTAGTCGAGGACAAGATTCTCACACTCTCCAACGCCATGGTGGAAAAGGCGGACTACGGCGCCGCGAAGTCCATCGGCGACGGCCTCTTCGAGGTGACCGTCAAGGCCCTCGTAAAGAAGGGGCAGCTCAACCAGGAGCTGGAGAAGGCCGGCATCACGAAGGGTGCGGTCAAGGGCGAAAGCCTCGCGGCCAAGCTCTTCTCCGGCAGGGAGCGCATTGCCAACGCCGAGAAGTTCCTCGCCGAACGCTTCAAGGGCTTCCCCGGAGACCTCGTCGAGGGCTTCATGCTGACCAAGGCAGACGGATCCCCGAACATCGAGGTCGACACGGCGAGCGGCCGACTCATCGCCAACGTCGGTGTCCAGGTCAACATGGAGAACTACGCGAAGTGGACGAAGGCGCTCCAGGAGCTGCTGGGACAAATCTGCCTCGAAAAGGAGGAGACGAGAATCCCGTTCGAGGAGGACACGCGTAGTAGGCAAAAACCTTTTCTGCGCAGTATGGAGGTTCCACTCAAGAACGTCCCCAATTCCTTCCCAGTCATCGTGGCCACGCCCGCCGCAAAGAAGGTGAAACGTCTAGCTTGGCCGGCCACGGTCTACTATCTGGACTCCCAGATGTTCATGGTCTTTTCTCGGCAACTCGCGACCTTCAAAGATCTATCTGGCCATGTCGAGGTCGTGCTCAAGGACGAAGACAACGAGGAAGTGAAGTCGAAGTGGACGGATTTCGGCGAAGATGCGTACTCTAGTAAAATAAGCGATGGATTCCCGATGTGCGCTGAATTTGGAAGCAATAACAATGGCCTATGGTCCAGTGATTATGTTCTGATTACGCCCGTCCTCGACCATGATTTCTTCAGGCAAAGTCTATCGTTTAGTTACAACCGTGAACCCGATCCGGCTCTGGCCCTTCGCATCGATCTCGGCAAGGTGGAGGAGGACGACCTCGCCTCCGTCGCCGGCTACGAGATCAAGGTTGAGTACCGTAAAGACAGATAGCGCCGCACCCGACACCCGAAACCCGACACCCGAAACCCGACACCCGAAACCCGACACCCGAAACCCGTCACCCGAAACCCGAAACCAAGGAACCATCATGAAGCACACCAGCATCCCCGCCGCGGTAATCGCCGCGGTATTCCTCCTCCCCGGCCCGGCCGGGGCCGACGGTTTCGGGCGACTGAAGGGACTCCTCAAGTCCGCCCAAGACACTGTTTCAGGTGTTGCGGACTCCGCTACAGACGCCATCGACAAGGTCTCCGACATTGTCGATGGCCTGCAGGGAAAGAGAGACGTGGCGGCGAAGGACGGGGAGGCCGGGACGGACTCCGATGCGGCGGGGATTTCGTCGCCTGCCGGCAAGACCACCCAGGAGGGAGACTTTGTCGGCAATGAGGGTGGACCCGCCCCCGCGGCGGGCGTCGGCGCGCTCTTCTTCGCAAAGGACTCTGGCGCGTTCTCCCTCGGCAAACCGGAGGCGGCGGCCCCCAGCGGCGCCGCCACGCAGGGCGGGGCGGTTTCCAAGGGCGAAGCACTCGACGCCTCCCTCTTCACCGGCAGAAAGCGCGCCGCCAACGCCGAGAAGTTCTTCGCGGAGCGCTTCAAGGGTTTCCCGGACGGCCTCGTCGAGGGAGTCATGCTGACCAAGATGGACGGCGCGAACACAGTTCCGCAGATTGAGTACGACGACAAAGACCATGTCTTCGCCAACGTCGGCGTCCGCGTAAACATGGAGAACTACGCGAAGTGGACGCAGGCGCTCCAGGAGCTGCTGGGAGAGATCTGCCTTGAGAAGGAGACGGTGAAGCTCCCGTTCAAGGAGGACACGCGTAGTAGACAAAAACCGTTTCTGCGCAGTGGAGAGGTTCCGCTCAAGAACGTCCCCAATTCCTTCCCGGTCATCGTGGCCACGCCCGTCGCAAAGGAGCTGAAGCTGACCGCCTGGCCGGCCACGGTCTACTATCTGGACTCCCAGATGTTCACGGCCTTTTCACGGCGGCTCGCGACCTTCAAAGATCTATCCGGTCATGTCGAGGTCTTTTTCAAGGACAAGGATGGCGACCCCATTTGCTCGAAGTGGGCGAATTTCGGCGAAGATGCGTACTCTAGTAAAATAAGCGATGGATTCCCGATGTGCGCGGAATTTGGAAGCAATAACGATGGACCATATTCCAGTGATTATGTCCTGATTACGCCCGTCCTCGACCATGATTTCTTCATGCAAAGTCTATCATTTAGTTACGACCGCGAACTCGATCCGGTCCTAGCCCTTCGCATCGATCTCGGCAAGGTGGAGGAGGACGACCTCGCCACCCTCGCCGGCTACGAAATCAAGGTCGAGTACCGCAAAGGCAGGTAGCGCCGCACTTGACACCCGAAACCCGAAACCCGTCACCCGACACCCGAAACCCGAAACTCTCCACCAAGGAACCACCACCATGAAAAACACCACCGTCACCGTCGCGGCGCTTGCCGCCGCGCTCTTCCTCGTCGGCTGCGGCGATGGAAACAAAGTCGAACCCGACCATTCCGATTCAGCCCGCAAGGTCATGGAAAAGAGGATTGCCGATGTAAAAGCCCGGCAGGCCTCTTTATTGGAACAAGTAAACGCTGCGGAACAAGCAAACACTGCCAGCGACGAGCGCGATCAAGAACTCGAGGCCCGGGCCGCAGAGATCGATGCCGCATATGAAGCGGACGCCGGAAATGGCCCGCATTCGAAGAACGTTTCGAGAACCATGCCTGGAATCATTGCGAAGACAAGCACAAATAAACCTGTCGTTTTCACGACGACCTACTACTTCGCCACGGCATCCGACGGGAAGGCGTGGCGGGCGACGGTCACCCGCAAAAATGGCGTCGTCACGAGGGCGGAAAAGGAAGACAATAACGGGGAGTAGTCGACGCCGCACCCGACACCCGAAACCCGACACCCTTAACAAGGAGCTACAATCATGAACTTCGGTTTTCTCAAGGACAAGATGGCGAAAGCCACTGAAAAACTCAACCCGTCTCTGGCGTCTGTGAAGAGCAAGCTGAATCCGATGCTCTCAAAGGTCGCGACGGCAACGTCAAACGCCATGAGCGACATGGGGCTTCTGGCCGCCAATCCGGACAAGGAGCAAAAGCCCGCCCGGACAATCGACGAGGAGAACTTAAGCGCCGACGTGGCGCACGGCCTCCTCATGGATTACTCGGCAACAGACCCGCAGGCGTTCATCCCCGTGCTCAACAAAATCGCCAAGGAATGCCACAAGCTCCACAATCTGGGCATCTTCGCCGACATCGTCAGCATCACGCCGTCCCATGCGCTCAAGTTCGAGACAAAGGACAACTTCATCCATGTCGAGTGCTTCAATGGCGAAAGTCCGGGCAGCGAATTGGAGAACGACGGCACATCGGAAAACCCGTTCCAGCATACGTTCGACGAGCTTCTGGCCGGCGGCGAAGAATCCGACACTGACGAGGACGAGGATGATGAAACCGGCGAAGAATCCGGCGGGGACGAAGGGGAAGACGAGGAAGAAGAGGAGGAAGAGGAGGAAGAGGAAGAAGACGGCGAAGAGGACAAGGGCGAATCCGAAGAAGATGGCGAGTCCGATTCGGGCGAATCCGAGGAACTGGACGATGACGAGCGCCCCGAAGTCAAGGCCCGCGATGCCGAGATCGAGAAAATCGAAGGCTGCGAGGTGGGCAAGATCCCGAATCTTTCGAAGAAGCACAATACTGGAGTCCTTCTGGGGACAGTGGAGACATACGAGTGCGACCCAGAGGAGGACTGCCCCGAATGCCATACCGAACAGATTTGCCAAGAGTGCCGGGGCCAAGGCGAGGTTACCTGCTCGCACTGCAATGGCCATCAAGACTGTCCAACCTGCCATGGAGACAGAACCGTTCCGTGCTCTAAGTGCGACGGTTCCGGAAGTTGCAAGAAATGCAACGGAAGGGGAAGCGAGCCCTGCCGGACTTGCAAGGGGAGTGGCAGTTGCAATCTATGCCATGGAAGTGGCGAGAGATCGTGTCCTTATTGCCGCGGCGGAAGAAGAGTAAACGGTTCAGGCGAGACGGTAATATGCGATAATTGTGGAGGCACGGGCAAAGTACCATGCCCGGAATGCCATGGCGGTGGACAGTGCCATGATTGCCATGGCAGACGGGATGTCCCGTGCGGCACTTGCGATGGATCGGGACGATGCAAGAAGTGCCAGGGAAAGGGAGCGGTGACCTGCGGCGACTGCGATGGATCCGGACGTTGCAAGAAGTGCGACGGCAGGGGGACAGTCACATGCGGCCATTGCGATGGCGACGGCAAGTGCCCGAAGTGCGGAGGGCATGGCAGGATCACATGCCATCGCTGCCAGGGGTCCGGGTACTACCAGCAATACATCGGCTACAACTGCAAGGGCGTGACGAAAAAGTTTCTTTTCTGCGGCAGCCGAAACATCAAGGATGCGCTGGGCGACGCCGTCGGGACCGTCCTTTACAACGATGTTTACAAGCGGTGGATTGACGAGGACACCATCGAGTACGACAAGACGGAATCCGCCATGGCCTACGCGATCCGCTGCGACGAGCCGCTCTACCGGGAATTCGAGGCGGCCTACGGGCAATTTGCCAATGAGCATCATCCGAGCTCGGACGAGGACCGCCCCTACAACCAGGCGATCCGAATCCAGGACATCCCCGTCACCCGAGTGGAATACATCGTCGATGACAACCCGTACGTCCTCTACATCATGGGCATCAACAGCGTCGTCGCCTACGACAAGATCCCCAAGAAGATCGAGGCGTTGCGCGCCGGCCTCTTCAGCAAGGTCAAAATGCTCTTCACCAAGAAGGCCAGGGCGAAGGCCTACGCGAAACTCGCTGCCTACATCTTCGCGTGCGACGGGATGTCCATCGACGAGTCGCGGCTCATGAACCTCGCGATCAAAAAGCTGGAGCTTCCGCCTGAGGAGGAGAAGGAGTTCCGCGCGTCGTTGAAGCGATTCACCCCGTCCATGCCGTACGAGGAGTTCCGGAAGGAAGTCAAGACGCTCTTCGACTCGAGGAAGACTCTGACGTTCGCCTGGCAGTGCATGAGCATCGACAAGCATGTCTCGGAGTCGGAGACGGAACTCTTCAACAAGCTCCTCGCGGAGTTCAAGCTCCGCCCCGAGCATGGCGAGAAGATCAAGGCGTTCGCGTCGAGAATCGCCACGCTTCCCGACAAGGAGATCATCGATGAATATCTGCACAATTAACGCGGCGGCGCTGGCCACCGCCATTCTCCTCGCCCCGGCGGTCGCGCCGGCGCAGTCCTCCGGCGCATTCTCCTTCGGCAAGCCGAAGGCGGAAGCCGCCGAGACCGTCGAGGTGACGGCGAAAGGCCAGGGAGAGACCGTCGAGGCGGCCAAGAAGGACGCCGTCCGCAACGCCATCAAGAAGGCCGTCGGCGAACTCGTCGGCGCCAAAACGCTCGTCGAGAACGACGAACTCGTCGAGGACAAGATCCTCACGCTCTCGAACGCCATGGTCGAAAAGGCCGAATACGGCGACGCCAAGTCCATCGGCGACGGCCTCTTCGAGGTCCCTGTCAAGGCCTTGGTGAAAAAAGGCCAGCTCAACCAGGAGCTGACGAAGGTCGGCATCGCCACGGGCGCGGTCAAGGGCGACAGCCTCGCCGCCAAGCTCTTCACCGGCAAGGAGCGCATCGCCAACGCCGAAAAGTTCCTTGCCGAGCGCTTCAGGGGTTTCCCCGGTGACATCGTCGAGGCCGTCATGAAGGCCAAGGAGGATGGCTCGCCCGACATCGAGGTCGATCAGAAGACCGGCCATGTCTTCGCCAACGTCGAACTCCGCGTCAACATGGAGAACTACGCGAAGTGGACGCAGGCCCTCTGCGAAGTGCTGGAGCAAATCTGCCTGGAGAAGGAGGATATCACACTCAAGTTCAACATTTCTGCCGGACGTTATGTCATGGATGCCGCTGGAAAATCTTACCGCGAGGACAACGCGCTTGGCTCGGAGAAAATCCGCTTGAAGCAGTACTCCCCGAAGCAAATTTTTCCCCTGTCCGAGCAATCGAAGTACAAATCTTTCGGTTCGTTCCCCGTTGTCGTCGCCACCCCTTCCCCCGGAAAAGAGCTACGCACTTCGTGGCCGGCCACCATCTACTACATGGACAGCCAGATGTGGGAGGCGCTCGACAAGGCAATTGAAGCTGAACTCGCGATCTCGGGCGCCGTGCACACCATGCTGAAGGACAAGGACGGCGAAGCCGTTTGTTCCGACGACATAAAACTGGGAGGACGCGGCACGGGACGCTATTACTCTGGCGAGGTGAACTATAGGAAACAACTCCGTGAAGGTAGGTATGGCGTCCCCATATCTTTTCTCTTCCGCGGGTACAATGCTTTTGATCGCGATGGCCTATGCCTGATTGCTCCGGCAATAAGGACGCGTGTATTCCGCTCAGGTAATGATTTCGCGATTGAGCGCTACAAGCAGTTGGAGTCCGGCTATCGTTGTGACCTCGGCGAAGTTTCGGAAGACGATCTCGCCTCCGTCGCGAGCTACGAGGTCAAGGTCGAGTACAAGTACCCAGGCCAGAACTAGGGCGCGACCGCCGCTGGTTTTCGGGAGCCGGGTGCCGGAAGCCGCCTACTCCCGACGGATCCGACTCCCGACGCGAATCCCGAATCCCGACACCCTCACCCACAACCAAGGAACCACCACCATGAAACATGCCAGCATAACCGTTCTCTTACTTGCCGCAGCGCTTTTCACGGTAGCGGACGGTCAGGCGCAATTCGCGCCCTCCGCGCCCTTCGCGCAACCCAATCCCTCCGCGCCCTTCGCGCAACCGGCAAAGCCCAATCCAGCAGATGAGAAGAAGGCGGCCGAGGAGAAGGCCGCGCGGGAGAAGGCCGCGCGGGAGAAGGCCGCCAAGGAGAAGGCCGCGCGGGAGAAGGCCGCCAAGGAGAAGGCCGCCAAGGAGAAGGCCGCCAAGGAGAAGGCTGCGCGGGAGAAGAAGGCGGCCGAGGAGAAGGCCGCGCGGGAGAAGGCCGCCAAGGAGAAGGCCGCGAGGGAGAAGAAGGAGGCCGAGGAAAAGGCCGCGCGGGAGAAGGCCGCCAAGGAGAAGGCCGCGAGGGAGAAGGCCGCCAAGGAGAAGGCCGCGAGGGAGAAGAAGGAGGCCGAGGAAAAGGCCGCGAGGGAGAAAGCCAGACAGGAGGCCGAGGAGGAGGACGAACCGACCGCAGACTCTCACGGCGATTTCAGCTTTGGCCAACCCGGATCCAAGCCGGTGGAGACTGTGGAGGTCTCCGCGAAGGGCCAGGGCGAAAGCGTCGAGGCGGCCAAGAAGGACGCCGTCCGCAATGCCATCAAGCAGGCCGTCGGTGAGCTTGTCGGCACCAAGACGCTCGTCGAGAACGACGAGCTTGTCCAGGACAAGATCCTCACCCTTAGCAACGCCATGGTGGAAAAGGCTGAATACGGCAGCGCGAAGTCGATCGGCGGCGGTCTCGTCGAGGTCCCCGTCAAGGCCCGGGTGAAGAAGGGACAGCTCAACCGGGAGTTGAAGAAGATCGGCGTCACGAAGGGCCGCATCGATGGCGAAAGCATAGCAATCAAACTCGGAACAGGCAAGGAGCGCGTCGCCAACGCCGAAAAGTTCCTCGTGGAGCGCTTCAGGGACTTCCCCGGCAACATCGTCGAGGGCGTCATGCTGGCCAAGAAGGACGGCACTCCCGACATCGAGGTCAACGAGGACACCGGCCATGTCTTCGCCAACGTCGGACTCCGCGTGAACATGGAGAACTACTTGAAGTGGACGCAGGCGCTTTGCGAGCTTCTGGGAGCGATGTGCATCGAGAAGGAGGAGGTCAACATCGCGTTCGAGGAAAGGTCCTACCAAAAAACGATGTACCAGGTATCATTCAGGAGCTTATCTTCGTTGATTAAACTGAGGGAGATACCGCCGCAGAAGACTTACGGGACGTCAGACTCCCAACGCAAGGCCCCGCTTGCGGTCATTGTCGCCACTCCCTCGGCCAAGGGGGCCAAGAGATCTTCCTGGCCGGCCACGATCTACTATTTGGATTTGAAGATGTTCCGGGCGTTCTGCAAGCAGGCTGCCATGCGGTTTGCGGAGCGGGAGCAGGGAACGGTCGAGGTGGTGTTGAAGGACGATGATGACGGCCCGGTTTGCTCCGGCAAGGGCAGTCTTAATGTCTCCAGTTATATTGATAACACTTCCATGTCGTTGTCGGGTTTGCTACCGATTAAGTTTCCTGCTTCATATTATTCAAGCGCGCCTGCAGTGGTAGCTCCCGATCTGGCAATAGAGTTTGAAAATCATTATCTCGTTCGTTCCGCCAGCCTGACGTTAAAGTTGCGCCTCGACCTCGGCAAGGTCGAGGAGGACGACATCGCCGATGTTACGGGATACGAGGTGAAGGTAGACTATCCGCCGCCCCGGCCCGAGTTCGGCAAGGAGGAGTAGGCGGCTGCGCCCAGCGGCGCCGCTCGCTCCGCCGCTGGTTTTCGGGAGTTGGGAGCCGCCGACTCCCGACGGATCCGACTCCCGACGCGAATCCTGAAACCCGAATCCCGGCTCCCGCCCCTGAAGCGGCGGCGCTCAGCGCCGCCGCAGGGGATTTTGTTATAATATTTCCCATGGAACGGTGCTTCAACATCGCGGGGCCGTGCTTCCCCGACGAACACTACATGCTGCCGGCGCTCGAGAGGCTGCCGGGCATTATGCGCATTGTCGAGCGGCGCGGCTACTTCGTGCTCCATGCCGCACGGCAGTCCGGCAAGACGACGCTCCTAAAGGCGCTTGTGAATGAAATCAACGGGAAGGGCGCGATGAACGCCCTCTACTTCACCGTCGAGACCGCCCAGCGGTTCACCGATCCAATCGTCGGCATTCCGACGATTGTGGAGTCGATGCGCAACGCCGTTCTGCGCCATCCCCTCTTCAAGGACCTCGTCCGTGATCCGGCCTCGCCATTCCCCGCCCTTCTCTCGCCGCCGCCGGGGCTGGACGTCAAGGCCTTTCTTTCGCTTTTGGCGGAAAAGTCCGGAAAGCCGCTCGCCGTCTTCTTCGACGAGGTGGACGCCCTTTCCGACGACACGCTCGTAACCTTTCTCCGACAATTGCGCGACGGCTACATCACGCGGGACACGGCACCGTTCCCCTCGTCAATCGCGCTTGTGGGAATGCGCGACATCCGCGACTACAGGGCGCGCGTACGCCCGAACGGTCAGACGCTTGGCGATGCAAGTCCGTTCAACATCATCACCGAAGACCTGACCATCGGCAATTTCCAAGAGGGTGACGTCGCCCGTCTCTATGCGCAGCACACGGAGGCAACGGGACAGGTATTCGAACCGAAGGCCGTTGCGCGCGCATGGCAGCTGACCCGCGGCCAACCGTGGCTCGTGAACGCCCTCGCGCGCGAATGCGTGATGAATATCCACGACTGCCGCTACGACGAGCCAATCACCGTCGCGGACATCGCCACGGCGAAGGAGACAATCATCCGCGCGCGGGGGACGCACGTGGACAGTCTCATGGAGCGGCTGAAGGAGCCGCGCGTGAGACGCGTCGTCGAGCCGGTCATTCTCGGCCAGGAGCGCGGGTGGCCCCGCAACGACGACGACTACCGCTACGTCCTTGATCTCGGCATCCTGCGCGAGGACGACAACGGCGTCCTAGTTCCCGGCTGCCCGATGTACGCGGAGATCATGCTCCGGTATCTCACGGTCGACGAGCAGGAAATCTTCAAGATGCGCTACGGCACGCCCTTCTGGCTCAGGCCGGACAACTCGCTCGACATGCCCGCGCTGATGGCCGAGTTCCAGCGGTTCTGGCGCGAGAACAGCGGCGCCGACCATCAGGTCTACGGCTACAACGAGGCGACGCCGCACCTCGTTCTGATGGGCTACCTCCAGCGCGTCGTCAACGGCGGCGGCCGCATCGCGCGCGAAATGGCGCTCGGCTCGAAGCGCCTCGACCTCTGCGTGGAGTTCGGAACCTTCCGCTACGCCGTGGAACTCAAGATGCGCCGCAACTTCAAGGAACCCGAATCCTACGCCCAGCTCGCCGGCTACCTCGACACCCTCGGCCTTCCCGAAGGCTGGATGGCCGTCTTCGACGAGGACTCAGGCAGATCCTGGGACGAGAAGATCTACAGCCGCGACGTTGCTTTCGACGGCAAGACGCTCCACATCGTGGGGCTTTGAAGAACAATAAAATGCCGTGGTGTCAGACACCACGGCAACTGGATGGAATTGCCGAAGCGGCAAAGTGGAACCCGCAGGCTGTCTACTTGCTTTCGTCGGCCTGTTCGGCGGTCGGCTGTTCGGCGGCTTGTTTTTCGGGGGCGGCCTGCTTGTTCTTGCCCTTAACGGGCTTTGGAGCCAGTAGGCAGCCAAGAAGGCGGCCAAGCACCTTCGGCGCCTGTTCGCAGATTGCCACGTCGGCCATTTCGTTCACGACCTGCTGCATCACTTCGATGCCGAGGTCCTTGTGGGCGTTCTCGCGGCCGCGGTAAGCGAGCGTGAGCTTCACCTTGTTCCCTTCGGCGATGAAGGAGCGCATCTGGCGCATCTTGATTTCGAGGTCGTGGCGGTCGACGTTGGCGTGGAACTTGATTTCCTTGACAGCGGTCTTCTGCTGCTGTTTCCGCGCCTGTTTCTTTTTCATGCCCTCGTCGTAGCGGAACTTTCCGTAGTCCATGATGCGGCATACGGGCGGTTCCGCATTTGGCTGCATTTCGACGAGGTCGAGGCCCTGCTGCTGGGCCATGCGTTGCGCATCGCGTGTGGCGACAACGCCGAGCATCTGTCCGTTGGCGTCAATCAATCTGACGTTCGGAACGCGGATCTTGAAGTTAGTGCGAACGAAGGAGCCGATGGCTCACCTCCGGGGTTTGGCGCAGGGTTACGCCTGG
>JAEEGI010007605.1_pt1 | contig 24237 bp, 15 predicted proteins | sample 8958751 | NCBI WGS metagenome assembly JAEEGI01 (sample SAMN16246545, study PRJNA631951) | gut metagenome | biome: gut microbiome; feature: rumen; material: KS-attached | host: Bos | place: Iran: Karaj | collected 2018-10
CACATGCAGAACGCCGCCGAGATGTTCTACGCCATGACCCATCCCGACGACTGGTTCCTGACGGTGATGGGAGGAGCAGGTACTTCGAAGCCAAAGATGTTCAATGACTTCAGTACAAGCAAGATCCGATACCACAACACGTACTTCTGGCAGCTTGTCTGCACAGCATGGGAGCAGCAGGACCTCTTTACGAAGGTGCTCGGCATTTCGAAGGCAGCCTTGGCCAACGACGAAGCCGACTGGCACATGCTCTACAGCGGCTACTCGTGGTGGTTTTCTACCTCATGGGACTGCAACCTCTATGAGGCCACCTTCAAGAAAGGCAAGGACAAGAAGGGCAACCGCCACGACGTCACCTACAGCAAGCCCACGAAGGACATGCACCAGATTGTCCTCGATGCCAAGAACGGCAGCAAGGTAGGGTGTGTCAGCGGCGAATTCTTCGACGAGGATCACAAAATACGCTGGTATGCCCGCTACAAGAAAGGCAGTGAACTGGGTGGCGGCAGGTACGACGTGAAGACCGCCATCAGCGGATGCAACGACGTCTATACCTATAACGAATACTATAACCACGACGTGAACGAAGACCCCGAAGAGACCACCAAAGAAATGTGGGAAGAAGTGAATGATCCGGATCGCGAATACACTGGCGCTTCCTATTATCGTCTGGGCGATGTGCTGGAGGACGAAGACGGAGCACTATGGTTCTGCATACAGAACTCAGGAATCGCGGATAAGGACATGAGAGAACTATACGAACAGAATGGTCTGCAATTTTGTCTTGATGATTGTCAATATCGTCCTAACCCCAGTCCATACTCCTGGTTCATCAGCCTCACGCCCTACGACAAGAACAACTCCCCTCTTTTCAAAGGCACTTCCGAATACTACACCAACCTGCCGACGCTCGACCAAGCCCGTACAATCACTCATATCTTGGCTAATATAATATTTAAAGGTGACTGGTCTTACTCTACCGGAGATATAATGAGGTTTTCAACCATGAACATCAAGAAGTATGCTAAGGTGGATTTCGAAAAGATTATAGTACGCCGTGACAGCCTCTTCGATGACCAAATAGATATGAACCATAACATGGTCGTATTCACTAATATGGCCTATAGCGACAAGCAGAATGTCGCCCAAAACAAACAGCCATATCTGCGCTATTATATTAACACCTGTGTGAGAGAATATGACGATAAAGGCAACCCCAAACCCGGCACCCGGATGAACAAATTATATCACCAGACAGGCTACACCACGGGCAATTACGCCAAAACAATGTTCCTTCAGGACCTCACCGATGAAAATCTCGTGAAACAGTATGCCTACGACGAATGGGTCATCCAGCCCTGGTACACCAAAGGCAACTCAGGCGACAAGAAGCCCTTTAGTCAAATCTATCCGCGCGAAAAGATACGAGAAGCTGGGTATAAGGCCGCAACTCCAAACCTCTACCTCTGGGACGAGAATGCAGTAGACTTTGCAAATCCTTCCATGACATCGATGTACAACGAGCCTGTCATTATATGCCGTGTCATGAAAGTGAAAGACCGCGGAAAGAAGGCCACACGGACCACTGACGGCAAGAGAATCGTCAAGGAATATCTCTGTAGCTTCTTCGGTGATGATAATAATCGAAATGAACCAGAATTTGATGACTATTCAACCATCGACGCAATGAGTGGCCTGTTCTCCTCAAGTCCGTATAACTACAACGGCTGGGATACGAAATCGTTAGATATTCCGTTCCTCGGAGAAGGAGACAAATAATTGAATATTAAAATATTAGATAATTAAAAAATTAAAATGACAAAGACAATAAACTGGATGCTGACGGCCCTTTTAGCTATGGGCCTGAGCATGGGATTCGTCGCCTGCAGCGATGACGACGACAACAACAGTGGTGGCGTTCCTACCAACGAAGCCGAATACAAAGAGGCTGGGCTGGGATGGGACATCATCACCCAGCTCACCGCCGAGCGCACGGCCCCCGAGGGCTGGCAGAACATGACCTTCGAGCCCACTATCGGCACGGCCTCGGAGACCGACCCCTACACCCGTGTCGTGGCCACCAACGATGTGGCTGCCGCTGCCGAGCGCTTCGGAGGACTCGTTGGACTGCCCGACCTCATCAGCGAGACGACCACCAGCTTCACCTACAACCAGGAAGGCATGGGCAAGCTCACCTACCAGATGGGGTCCGCGGGCGGACAGTACGTGGCACAGGTGGACGTTGACCTCAAGCAGGTGCCCCACCTGAAAAAGATTCTCTACCAGACACCCGAGCAGATGGGCAACAACGGCTACTTCGCCGGCACGGCCTACTACCGCTTCGGCGACGTGGTGGAGGACAAGGACGGCTACTACTGGATCTGCGTGCGGCCCGCCTTCGGCCCCGAGGGCAAGGAGGACAGCCACTGGATGTGCCTCAGCCACAACCTGCCTGAGGCGAACATCAAGCCCTACGAGACCAGCACCGACATTCAGGACTACCTGCCCACGGGCTTAGGTAAGAGCACCGAGCACATGCAGAACACCGCCGAGATGTTCTACGCCATGCTCCATCCTTCCGACTGGCTCGATGCGCTGAATGCCAAGACGAAGCCCAAGATGTTCAATGACTTCAGTAAGAATAACTACCAGTACCACAACATCTACTTCTGGCGACGCGTCTGCAGGGCGTGGGAAAACCAGGGACTATTTGAAAGGGTGCTGGGCATCACGAAGGCAGACTTGGACAGCAACCCAGAGTGGCACATGCTCTACAGCGGCTATTCATGGTGGTTTTCGACCTCATGGAACTGCAGCCTCTACGAGGCCACCTACAAGAACGGCTCGGGCAAGAAGGCCAATATGCACGATGCCACCTATGCCTCGCCCACGAAGGACATGCACAACATCATCCTCGACGCCAAGAGCGGCAATAAGGTGGGCACGGTCAGCGGCCAGTTCTTCGACAATGACAACAAGCTGCGCTGGTATGCCCGCTACAAGAAGGGCAGCGAACTGGGCGGCGGTGCCTACGGCGTGAATACCGCCATCAGCGGCTGCAAAAATGTCTATGTCTATAACCGCTACTTCTACCAAAATACGGATAGAGGATTCTGCGACATGAACCAAGAGCCCGAGATTCTCAACAAGGATGATGACGAGAATGTGAATGAAAACGAACTCATGTTTGGCTATATTATGCCAGGCACCATCCTACGTGATGAAGAGGGTTCCAACTGGTTGTGCTATTACGCGTGGAGCAACTTGACTGGTGAGGGAAATGTGGCAAAGAAGACGGCCAAGTTCATCAGTTTCGACAATATCAAGACTGCCACTGAAACCATCGACTCTCCCAACGAAAATTTCAGTAGCGGCACCTTCGTCGTCAATAGCGACCTCATCCCTGAGCGCGAGGTGCCCCTCATGGCTTGGTTGTTCTACGGCCTCGCCATATCTAACGAAGGTGAATACTATACGAATCTCAGGACAGACTTTAAGGAGATAATGGGTATTGACCCCAACGACTTCTATGCTGTCCGCGACACCACGGTTAAGTTCGCATGGGGAGATAGCAAAGCACACAACCATGCCACCAACTATGCCTACATCCCCACTGGCGGGCGTCAGGAGGGCACGCAGCCCTACATGCGCTACATAAATGATGGCACGCATGTGGGCAGCCTGCGTACGAGCGATAAAGACAATTACTGGCGTCACTGGTTCTATAAGCGTTATCACACCAGTAACGGCTCAACGCTCGACTTGGTTGATTTGTTCGAGCCTTATCACTTCATCACCGAATCAGTCATGCCCGACATGTGGAGCGAGGGCGTGCGCAAGGGCACGAAATTCCGCGACCCCGCATTCCTAATCACTGATCTCTATGAAGACGCATTCGATGTCAGGAAGTTCTTCTATGACCTTACATCAGCCAAGTGGCCATCAGTGACCAAGGAGAATGGCTACACACGGCCCGTCTATGTATCGGCATATTGGGAACCCGTCGTCTTTGTGCGTTTCAGGGAGTTCAAAGATGTCACCAACAAGTTCACCGGCAACTATGGTGATCACAAATACATCATGGTAAATAATCCCGACAGAAAAATGCAAATGAGTTTGCTAGTAACGTGCATTCAAAGTTTGGACGTTTTCAATACGCACGCATGGATGGAAGATAAGCCATTCTCGGTACAGCCATGAAAGTTAAATCATTAAGAAAAAATAATAAATGAACATGAAAAAGTATTTCAACATTGTGCTTGCAGCCGTCATCGTCACAGGGCTGGGCATGAACTTCGCTTCCTGTAGCGACGACGACAAGGACGAACCAGAAGGAAAGAGCACACTTAGCTTCGACGAGAAGACGACCCGCTTCGGCGTAGAGACCGACATGGCGTCGGCCGTTGTGCCCGTGACCGTGAATTGCCAAGGCGAATGGAGCGCCGCCATCGAGAAGGATGCGGCATGGGTCACCCTCGCCGATAACGAAGTGTTCCACAAAGGCAGCAAAACCATAGACCTGCTGTTCGACGAAAACCGCACGGGCATGGACCGCACGGCTAAACTCTTCGTGACCGACGATGCCGACGAGGTTCACATCGTGACCATCCGCCAGACATCACTCTACAAAGGCGAGGTGCCCAACAATTCCAACATCATGACCTTCGGAGCCAAAGGCCTTGGCTGCGGCGTCAACATCAACCAGGTGTTCCCCAACATTCACAACACGGGGTCGAAGGTAGAGTACAACCCCATCTCCATCCCCAAGCTGAGCAGCGTGTATAACCTGGCCAAGATCAATGCCCTCATGGCAAAGGGCAGCTTTGTGGGCGAACAGCCCTACGTCGAGGACATCAACGAGCGCGCCCAGGCCACCATCGTCAAGTGGGACTCCCTCGTGTCGAAGGACCGTACGCTCGATGCCACGCTCAACCTCGAGATTTCCTTCGGCTTCTTCAACATGGAGGTCGGCGGACACTACGTGGCTTCCGACAGCATCCTTGGCGTGGGACTCGACTATGCCATCTGCCGCGACCTGGCACTCTACAATGCCTATGTGTCGCCAACCGTGGTTCGCAACTATGCCGTGGAGCAGGACGCCATTGACCAGCTCAACATGGACGATGACTGGATAGACGAGCAGTACGACCGCATCGATGCCAAGATTGAAGCCTACGAGAAGCGCAACGCCCGCAAGGGCATCGTCGGGCTGACCCCCGACCAGCAGGCCACCATCGATGCCCTGTACGATGCAGTGGAGAAGCACACCTACGGCGGTGTGTTCTCGGGCGCCTTCGCCAAGCTCTACCAGCGTCTGCTCTCGGCCTACCGCAACGGGAAGACCAATCAGGTGAACGACATTCTGGAACAGATTGACGCCGAATACGGTCCGTTCATCATCGGTCGTACTGTATTGGGAGGCTCGCTCAACATCAACTGCTGGCTGGACAACACCTATCTGAGCACCCACGGTGTGCTCGAGGTGAAGGCCGCCCTCGAGGGTGACGGCATAGGCAGCATCAACGGTGACCTGAACTGGAGCCAGAACGGTGTCGACTATGTGCGCAGTTCACGCCGCACCTACGACATCTATGGTGGACGTGCCAGCGATCTGATGAATGCCATTGAGGCCGTGATGGAGAGCGAGAACCCGCGCGACAGCGAGCTGCTGAACGATGCCATGAACGACTGGGTGATGAGCCTCTATGGCGTGGAGGGCGACGAGACCAGCAACTCGGCACTGATTGCCATCTCGCTGACAGGCGTCTGGACACTCTTCGACGACCCCGATGTGCAGAACATCGTGAAGCAGTTCTTCCTTGACAAATACAAGGATTACGACCTGCAGCGCTATGTCGACCTGATGATCGACGTCACGCAGTAAGAACCAACGAAGTAAAGGTTTAAAACTCAACGGTTTAAATTGAAGATTTTGGAGTATTTGGCTTTGCTGCTCACTGCCTTGCTGGCTGTGGGCTGTGCCACGGACGACGATTGGGAGGCCGACGGAAATGCCGTCGGCCCCGAGTCGTTTTCATGGACGCGCGGCGCCGTGGAGGAAACACGCATCGCCTTTCTCCGCAATCTGGGCGTCGGCTACGGCTACAATGCAGTGAGCGGACGCTATTGCAACTATGCCGACATACGCTGCCAGATACTGAACCGCCGACAGCTGGAGAAGGCTGCTCAGGCCAACGGCATGACACTATGGCACACCGACTACACCAGTCGCAGCTACAGCACCAGCCAGGTGGCCTACAACGAGCACGACTATGTGGCCACGTTCAACCTGGGCCGCGAGTCGAGCTTCAACTATATTATATATAAGGAGGAGCAGACCTATCGGCAAAACATCCTTGAGGACGGACTGCGCCAGAGCTTCTACTTCTCGACCGACGACTACGAGCAGGTGGCCACTCAATGGCTCGACGTGGGCAACACCATCGACGCCATGTCGGCAGGGCTGGACCCCTACCAGATCCTTACACGCTCGTTTGCCGATGCCGTGGAACACCTGGGCGAGAGCACCGAACCGGCAGCCGTGGATTCGTTCCTGCAGGTCTATGGCACACATGTCGTGGTGCGCACAGCCATCGGCGGACGCCTGCACATCGACCTGAAGAACGACATGAAGCGCTATGGCCGCAAGATGCAGGAAGAGGAGTTCAGCAGCAGCGACCTGTTCAATGCCTTCCGCGACCGCAACGAGAACCGTGAACTATCTGAGCAGTATGCCTGGATTGAGCACTCGAGCATGAACATCAGCGCCTATGGCGGCGACCAGAGTGTATTACAGGGGCTCATCGGAGAGCAGCAGTATGATGGCAGCCGCAACTTCGACCCCTCAGTGGTGGCGCAGTGGCGGCAGGGCATCACCTTCGTTCCCGACGACGAATATGCGTCGAATGCCGAGATGATCGACATGGAGGTAAGGCCCATCTGGGAGTTTATGTTCGACGGCGATGCCATTGCCAAGGTGAAACAGCGCATACAAAGCGATGCCACCAAGGCCACGCAGCAACTGGGCTCAAAGAACTTCTTCTCTTGCTCCTTCCCCGTGCGTTATGACAATCCGGAATGCCTGTACACCTCCGCCACCGAAGAAGAAGTGATGAACATGGACGACTACAAATACGACAACTGCTCGACCTTCTACTGCGTACACATCGTCAGCGGAGGTCGCTATGTGGCTGTGGTCTGCCATGAGTACATCGGCGGCGTGGAGATGTGGGTGGCCTATCCTGTGTATGACGGCGTGACGAAGCTCTACTGCGGTCTGGGTGTCGACAACTCGGGCCAGGCCTACCGAGTCTATCCCGACTACACGCTGAAAACTGACGAGCTGTGGACTTATAGCTCTTATCTGCTTGTCGACAGTCTGTCGGAGATGGTGGCCGAGCCATTGCCCATGGACCTTTATCCGCAGACGGACTGTTTCTATTTCAACAACGGAGAGCTCTGCCTCTACCCCGTCGAAGGCATCGACTACGACGACGCCCAACCCATGCTCTACTGCGAGGCAGGCAAGAGCGTGAGGCCGGATGGGTCGATCAATGTCAAGCCCGTGCCTGTATACAAGCTGGGAACAGAGTTCATTATCATGGGCAGAGAAGGTGATCCTTGCGATTTCGTGGGATGGCATCTACTGGGTTACGAAGACGATTATACACCTGTGTATCGTCGCAATGAAGACTACGTGGGATACTATAATCCTACAGAGATGAGACCTGTGGGTAATTGAAAGAATTTGAGTGATGATGAATGTCAAATGGCTGATAGGTTGTTGCGCACTGGTGCTGACGGGCTGCCACGACGATGATGAGGTGGAGCCGAAGCCCATGCCGACAGAACTGACGGTAACTACTGCCGACGATGTGACCCTGCCGAGGTTCGCATCGTATGAGCGTGTGACCGTCAGTCTTGGCGGACGCACCGAAGCCGACAGTGTCATCGCAGTATCGTGCGATGCCGACTGGCTTAGCCTGACGACAACGATCCTGCCTGCCGACGGCATCGTCAGCCTTGCCACCACCGACAACACCGGTCAGCAGCGCCGCACGGCCACACTGACCTTTGCTACTGCCGACGGTCGCATGGCCACACTCAGCATCAGCCAGCTCAGTCCGTCGGACGATGACGCTAACGGCGACCCACGCTCGGATGGCTACCTGGGCTACGGATACGACATCTATCAAAGCTTCGACCATCCCATGAGCGTGCGCAAGACTGCCGCCGTGATCGACCTCTCGGCACTGCGACGCTTCAGTTCGCAGACCACCTACGAGGTGATTCACGACTGCCGCCTGTCGCGCACCGACCTCAACGTCTATTCTGCCCGCACGGCCTCGGAATTCTCGACCATACTCACCGCATCGGGCAGCAACACCAGCGAGCGGCTGGCAGGATGCAAGCAAAACTGCGACCGGGCTGAATACGTCACTCGGCTGAACAGCTTGATGCAGAACAACATTGGCTACGGCGTGATGGAAAAGGCCGTCTGGAGTCGCACCATCGACCGTGGTGCCTTGCAGAACCTGCGCGACCGCGACAAAGACTTCTTCACTGCAGCCTTCAGTCGCGACCTGCTGAGAGTCAAGGGACAGACGGGCGAGAGCCGTGCCCAAGCCGCCGAATGGCTGCTTGAAAAATACGGCACGCACATCGTGGTGCAAGCCGACTACGGTGGCAAGATCGACTATACCTTCACCATGTCGAAGCTGGGCAGTGTGCGCTATGATGAAGAGGTGCGCTGCCAGGCTGAGTTCACCCTGGGCCGTCTGCCGCAGGCTGAGTGGAGCCATCAGCAAGGGACGGTGCTGAGCAGCTCGAAACGGGCTGAGGGCGCCATCAACGTCACGGGCGGCAGTCCTGCCACCCGTCGCCAGCTGCAGGCCGACATCAGCAGCATGGGCGATGACGACCAGCTCGAACCCAACCACCTGATGGAATGGCTGAGCAGCATCAACTACAGTGACCACCCCGGCAGCGACGAGAATCTGGACATCATCCACTTCGACCTCATGCCGCTTTGGGATCTCTTCACGGGCGACCTGCGAACCGACCTGCTCGCTGCCGCCATCCGCCGTGCCAACCTGAGCAGCTGTGCCATCGACGATGCTGCACTGAAGACCGACCTTTACTGGTTGATAGTACCCAGTGTGCCTGACGACAATCGACAGTTAACATCGCTCTCACGCATCGTCTATGTCAACGACGAGCCAGTGATGAATGTCTGCTCGGAGTATGTGCCGCAGATTCGCAGTGACAAGCGTGTGCGTGTGGCCTATCCCATCTGGCAGCATAACATCCAGTTGGGTCAGGGCCTGTTCCTGGGCGACGGCATCCACCGTCCTGCCTATCTGATGTTCAGTGCCGACGGTTGTTACGTGCAGCCCATCGACTCGCTGTCGCCATCCACCATCTTGAAGGAGGTGGCCTACGTCGGTGGTAATCTCTACCCCGACCGTCACGGTCTGACGTTCAAAGGTATCGAAGTGGAGGTGCACGACGATGTGTTCCTCTACAATTATGGCGGCGAGCATTTCTGGACACCCGTGGTGAAGGTGGGTTCGACATTCTGGACCCGTTGCGACATCGCCCACGACATGGGCTTCACGCCCTACCCCGAGGATGACGACAACCAGGACTTGATCGACTACCGAACGGGCACACTGTTTACCAGTTTCCAGTTCGACCTGACGTACACGGCATCAGCCATCAACGGCTGGAACTATGGCTACAAGGTGAACCCCTATTTCAAGACCGACAACAACCAGCTCTGGTATCTGCCCCAGCCCAGCCAAGTGCGCAATCTGTTTACCTTTATCGGACAGAACCCAAAGGCGCTGTTCCGAGGGCAGATGAGCGGCTTCGAGGCTCAGTTCAACGGCTATTATGGCACCGTCGACATTCTCGACGGCAATGCAGCCCTGGGCGGCAGCACGAGACACCTGAAAGAGGAGGAGCTGAATGTCATCGCCTCGAAGGCTACCAACGCTCTCGGCGATGCGTGCCTGATGCTCCTCGACAACCACTACCGGCTGACGCTGCTCGACGACCAAACATACGCTCCTGCCAGTACGGCCACACGCTGGCGAAGCAACTATTATCCTGTGCGCCTGTGCCGGGGTGCCCTCTATGAATATCCGAACCTCAGCACGATACAACAGCGGTTTCCGGAGTATTAAAAGAACAGAAAGATGAAAAGAATAAATAGAATCATAACCAGCAGCCTTGTCCTCTTAGCCATCTGGCTACCCGGCCTCGTCTCGTGCTCCGACGATCAGGAGAAGACGGAGCCCGTGGAGGAAAAGGAAATGCCTACGACGGACCAGGAGTGGACGACGCTCAACCAGCAGACAGCCGTGCGAAGCCTGTTGTTGCAGCTGGCAGGCGTGACGGAAGGTGCCGACGACTTCGACAGCCGCACTTATCAGCCCGTCTACGGCATCGTGCGCGATGAGGCAGAGCCCTTTGTGCGGGCCGTCGCGGTGGCAGAGGAAGCCGAGGCCGTCGCTGCGTTCCGTGCGCTGGTGGGATGTGAATCGCTCATCGTCACAACTGCCGACGGACTGGCCGTCGACCTGACCGACCTGCATCTGCGTGCCGATGGCCGCGTGCAGAACTTCGGCCGACTGACACTGCACCTTGCCCACGACGGCAGTGCACGCGTGGCCTGGGCCGATGTGAACATTGCTTGCATGCCCTTGCTGCACCGCATCGAGTACATCAACGAGGAGAACTGGGGCAACAACGGAAGTGCCGACGCCACCTACCACTACGGTGAGCTCTGCCGGTATGTGGGTAAGGACTACCCCGAGGGACTCTACGTCTGTATAGAAGAGAACACGCCTGGCCAGAAGAACAGCGGCACGCTCCTGCACTTAGAGGATAACGAAGGCGGTGACGGCTGCTCCTACAATCTGGACGGCGACAACGAAGGCTGCTGGAGACCCTATCACCCCGGCACCGCAAGTGATGTGAAGAACTATGTGAAGATGCTGTTGGGCACATACGTGAAACGTACCAAGACCTATAAGCGCAACTACCGCAACGCCCTGATCCGGTACTTCTCGCAGGAGGATATGCCGAAAGAGATCTTTGACTTTAGGGGTAATGTGCTGCCAATAGGCTTCCGGGAATGGGAGGGCCACCTCTATGGCAGGGACAACCACCCGGCAGCCATCATCATTGATTCACGCTACGGCTCGCAGTCGGGCTGGTTGTTCTTTGGCACCATGCGTGAAGTGAACTACTGGGAAATCGTCAATTGGAGCGTGAGCGACATGGGCGATGACCAAACTCTCTATTATTGGAAAGACAATGAATGGAAAAGCTTTGCCAATAATCATTACATCTACACGATGAATGTTATCCGCTTCGGCGATAATCCCGTGAGCGGAATCTCCGTACTATACACCCCTAATCCTGAGGAACTATGGTGAGAATGAAAAAAATCTGTATGCTCTGCATGCTCTGCCTGCCTTTCATCGCCGCGTGCAACAACGATGATGACGAGCCAGTCAGCCCAGAGACGACAACAACGACAGTCGAACCGCTGGAGGTAACCCTTGTGTTTGAACCTGGCCAGCTGGGCGACCGCAGTATGAACGACCAGCTCCTGACGGACCTGTATGCCTTTGGCGCAGCCAACAAGGACTCTGTGGCCACGTCGTTCATTAGTTATTCTTCTTTTGCCGAGACACAGCAGGCACTCAGGCTGTGGGCTGAATCGGCACATGGCAGGCCGCAACGGAATGAGCGTCTGCTGGTGCTGGCAGCTCCGTCGCTGGCCCCATTGCTGGCCAACATCAACCTGAAAGAGACCGACCGTCTGCTTCTGCTACGGACGCCATTGTCGGATGCCAAGGCCGTGGGACCGGCAGGACGTACACACGTGATGAACGTCTCGCTGAAGAGTGTCATCCAAACGTTCATCGATCGTGAGATGGCCTACTATGCAACACTCCACGACGATTATGACCTGGATGAAATCTACGAAGGGCCCTTCCGCATCATCCGCAACAATGCCACGGTGACCTACGCCGACAGCATCGTGGAGGCTTTCCAGGAACGCTTCCCCGACCAGCCCCTGAGCGACGACCCCGATGAGGGCATCTGGCAATCAGGCATCACCGACGGCACTAAGGACAACGCCGGCTATGCCCAGGAACTGGCCTACTCGCTGGCCGTCCTCTTCGACGAGGCAGAGAGTGACGACTTCGATGATGAGCTGCACCAGCACATCGGCGTCGTAGACCTGGGTATGGGCAATGTGGGATTCGAATACTACTATTTCACTCATTCTGAGTCGAGCACACGCACGTTGCTCGTGGGCAATGTGCTGAACGTGGACAGCCGGCTAGACTATGCCATCGTCCATATTCCCCTCAAGGAGTGGCTCCAGGGCTGGCTCACACATCCCGAAGAACAGCCTGAAGAGCAGTGGCATGGCGCATGGGACCGTTGCACGCAGTTCAGCCCTGCCAGTGAGAGATCAACATCATACAATGCAAAATTAGAAGGGAGGAATGCAAAATGAAAAGACATCATTTCCTTTTAGGCGCTACGCTTTCTGAAAGCGTCACGTTGGGCAGGGTCGTTGCCGCTGTCTTGTTCGTCATGTTATTCGTGACTGGCTGCAAGAACGATGACGATGATACGCCTGCCGAGCGCATCACCATTGAGAAAGTGAATGTGGACGTGATTCTTCCCGATGCACGTCGCACGCTGTGGCAACCGGTCATCGACCTCGCCCTGCAGAACATCGAGCTGGCCCAACAGGGACTGTCGAAGCGCGTGGAACTGAACATGCGCTACCACGATGAGGACGCCGAAGACTTGGGCCTGACCGTGTATAGTCTCTGTTACCCGGAAGAGGGCGACGACACCTGCGATGTCATCCTGGGACCCACCCGTTCCACCAAATGCCAGATGGTGCTGGGCAATGCTGCACAGTACCGTGTGCCCGTGCTGATGCCTACGGCTACGAGCGACGAGATACAGCGCATACAGGCCGAGCGCCCCTATTCGTGGTTCTTTACCGAAAGCGACGTGACGCAGTGTGAAGTGCTGCTGGGCATCTTCGGCACCAGCCATATCCCCCATGCTGCCCTTCTCTACCAGGACGACAAGTACGGACAGTCGTTCCGCAACTGGTTCGGCTTCATGGCAACGGAGTTCCAGGTGGATGTGGCAGCAGACGACATCCAGGTGTATGACTTCACCTCCGACCTGACGGCTTTCTTCAAGCGAATCGAGCAGCGTGCCCAGACGTCAGGCGAAGCCACGGCCCTGCTGATGGCGCTGAGCAGCAACGATGACTATCTGCGGGTGATCAGGCAGATCAAGTCGGTGCGACAGAGCCTAGGACTCGACGCTTCCTCCTCCAACGTCATGTACGTCGTGAGCGATACCGGCGACAACAAGACCGTGCAGCAGGCCGGACTGCCCTTGTATGGCATCAGCCCTTGCGGCAGTCCCGTATCAGGCTTTGACGTGTGGTACAAGGAAAACTTCGGCACGGAGGCACCCTACGGTGCTGCACAAGTCTATGATGCCATCACCACGATAGCCCTGGGAGCCGCCAAGCGCTTGAGCAGCCCGACGGGGCCCGACGATCTGACCATCGACGGAGTAAAAGTGGAATACCGCGAACAGCCTTTCGGTCCTAATCTGGCCGACTGGATGCGGGCCCTGGTGGCCGACAAGTCGGGCACACCCTCATCGTGGACGAAGGAAGGTCTGCGCACAGCCTTCTCGCTGCTGTCTGAGGGCAGGAATCCCAGTGTGCGCGGATGTACCGGCCGCATGGAGTTTGACGGAAAGATGCACACCACCATCCTCCACACCACCTATCGCTTCTGGCGCACGAAGGGCGACGGCTCCAACTATACACTGACCACCCTCTCGACATCCAGCGACTCAGGTGCCGGTGCACTGAATGCATGGGACATGGAGAAACTCTTCACCCAGGACTTCGACACGCAGGTGGAGGTGAACCACAGCCTTCCCTCCGTGACCGACCACTGGGCACTGCTGTTGAGCCCCTCCACCACATGGAGCAACTATCGTCACCAGGCCGACGTGCTGGCCATGTACCAGCTGTTGCGCCGCCACGGCTACGACGATGATCACATCATCCTGGTGTGCGAGGACAATCTGGCAACAGCCATGGAGAACAAGTACCCGGGAAAGGTGTTCGTGGAGAGCGGTGGCGAAGATGTGCGACAGGGAGCAGTGGTCGACTATCACTTCACCGACCTGACGATGGACGACATACGAAGCATCGTGCTGGGTGAACAGAGCGAACGGCTGCCAAAGGTCATCCGCACGACGGCATCGAGCGACCTGCTGATTTTCTGGAGCGGTCATGGTGCCGACGGAAGGGGCATGTGCTGGAGCGATGGTCTGGGCAGCCAGATCTTCACAGGCGAGCGTATGCATGACATCCTCAGCGAACTGAATGACCGTGATGGCTATCGGCGCGTGATGCTCGCCATAGAAACCTGCTTTAGCGGACTCATCGGACAAGCCATCGTCGGACTGCCCGACGTGGTGGCCATCACTGCTGCCAATACCATAGAACCGTCGAAGGCCGATGTCCACGACCGCACGCTGGGAGTATTCCTCTCGAATGCCTTCTCACGGTCGTTCCGTAATACCGTGAACGAGAATTCCGATATCGTGCTCCGCGACCTCTACTACAACCTGGCACGCAGCACCACCGGAAGCCATGTGACGCTCTACAACGAAGCCAACTATGGCTCTGTCTATGAACTGACAGCCAGAGACTTTTTCCCCCGATAATGCCAACAAAAAATGAATTTTAGAATATGAAAAAGAACGCATTTTTAAACCTCATGTTGCTGACCGTCTGTGCAGCAATCAGTGTTACTATCTCCTCTTGTAAAGAGGATGGTGAAAGCGATGAAGAGAAAGCCCGCCAGGAAATGCTCGAGCTCGACCCCTACGGGAAGGCAAGCGAAGAGGGTGTGCTCTTCTGGAGTGTCATCAGCCAGCTGACCTCCACCGAAGAGATGCCCGACGACTGGCGCACGGCACGATTCAATCCCTCCATAGGCATTGCCGACGAAGTTGATCCCTACACCCGCGTGGTCATCACCAGCGACCGTGCCACGGCAGCCGAGCGTTTCGCCAATCTTACCGATGCTCCTGTCGACGAGACGACCACCGACTATGAGTGGAGCAATGATCTTGTGGGAACGATGAAGTATCATGCCGGCGATGACTCCAACTACTATATCGCCATCGTTGACGTCGATATCAAGCAGATGCCCACGCTGAAGAAAATCATCTACCGCACGATGGCACAGAACGGTATGAATGCCGAGTTTTCAGGCACCGCCTATTACCGCTTCGGCGATGTGGTGCAGAAAGGTTCCGACCTCTGGATTTGCGTGCGCCCGCCCTTCGGACCAGAAGGACAGGAGGAAAGCCAGTGGGTGACCGTGAGCCAGCTGCCCAACCGCTATTTGAAGGAGGTGAACTACCACGGCTATTATTGGCGTCTGTTCCAGAACCTGGGCAAGCATAAGGAAGAGATGGAGAACTTTGCCGAGCTGATCTATGCCATGGAGCACAGCGAGCAATTCTTCACCAACCTTAGCCGCAAGCCGTCGTTGAAGTTCTTCCACGATTTCAATGTAAATAATACGAAACTCAACAACCGGTGGTTCTTTGCATGTGTCGACAAGGCCTGGAAACGCTTAGGCCTCTACGAGAAGCTGTTCCATAGCGCCAATGGCATCCAGGAGGAGAACGGGCTCAATCTCTTCTACAACACGTGGAAACTCTCCGTGAATATCCCGCTCGACTACACCTTCTACTATGCAAAGTTCAGCGGCGAGAACTGGAAAAAAGCCAGCTATGAGACGACCAAGAAAAGTGCCATGTCCACTGGCATCGACTTCCTCGAGGAATATTCGATGAAGGGCCAGGGCAGCCACACGCCATCCAAGGCCTACGTGATACGCTGTGCGCTGGGTTCGGAGCTTTGCGAAGGCGGCAACTACCATTTTAAGACAGCACTGGCGGGTTGCACCGATGTATATGTTTTCAACAAATACTTCTACCCTCAAGGCTTTGACCTGAATAACGACCCGGAGGAGACCACCGAGGCCATGTTCAATGCCAGGTGACATGAGCCCGCACGCTTGTTGATATGTGCACGGAAAAGTTCTTATCGTGGATCGCGGCAATGCTGCTGTTGTTCTCCTGTACGAAGGAGGGCGACACCATCTACTTGCCCGATCCCAACGAGGAGAAGGCAAGTACGGCGCCCCTGGTGACGGTCATCTATGATGCCAATGCCCTGGGCGACCGCTCCTACAACGACCTCATCTATGAGGGTGTGGAGCGCACGGCCTTGGAGCTGGGGCTACGCACCATGCAGCATTCACCACGTTCACACGACGAGGGACTGCAGTATCTGGAGATGATGTTCAGCCAGATGGAGTCGGCCCGCGACTCCGTCAGGCGGCTGTTCATCGTCGCCGGCACGAGTTACGACGAGTTCATACGCAGCAACAACAAGCGACTGGAGAGTAATCCCCATGCCGACCTGCTCTATCTGGAGACACGTGTGCCTTTAGAAGGCAAAGGCTCGACGCTCTTCATGCCCTACTACGGGGCTATGTACGAAGCGGGCAGAATCGAGGCCGAGACTGAGTATCCAAATGTGATGCTTGTGGGCGCCAACCGGCAGACGGAGGCCGTAGTCGAAGCACTGCAAGGCTTTCAGGATGGTTTTGAGGCCGGGATGCGACTGTTGAGTGAAAAACAGAAGAAGTATACGAAGCTGGGCATTACATGGCTCGACGAGACGGGTCAGGGCGGCTTTAGCATTGCCGACAGCACGGCTCTCCGCCTGATGTGGCAATGGAAAGCAGAGAAATATGATGAAATCGTGCCTGTGTGTGGCGGTGCTTTCAATACCTTTGCCCGCCTGAACAATCTGGTATCGTTCGCTCTGGTGGGCATCGACTATTTCTACGACAGCTATCATTCTGTTTACTCTGTTGTAAAGCACATCAGGCGCGCTATGGACACCTGCATACGCCAGTGGCTTTCGGGCAAAGGCATTCCCAAGCATCAGTCGTTGGGCTTGGCTTCTGGCTATACAGAGGTCATCATCAGCCGCCCGATCATCATCTGGATTCCCCAGGGCTATCAGGGCACCACGGTGCCTACACTGACAGAGGAAATGAAGCAGGCTATTCACGAAGAGGCCGTGAGAAAGGAGGAAGAGCATGAGAAGAAGAAGTAAGATGGCAGATGTGGGATGTAAGATGTTGCTGTACGCAGCATTCTTCACTCTTCACTCTTCACTCTTCACTTCCTGTAGTCAGGAAGCCGATACTATCGTCTATCAGCAGTCGCGCCGATGGGTGGAGAAGACGGTGGCAGTGGTGGCGCCCACCAGTGCCGACGCAGCTACGAAGGCTCGGTTTGAGCGCACGGCTCAGTGGTTTCTCGACAACCTGCACCAGGCACAGCTGCACGACACACTTTGCATTAGCCTGAAGCTGGAGTGGCACGATGAGCTGACCGAAGACCTTCAGCTGCTTGGCCAGGCCTTGGCCGATCGGGAGGATGTAATGGCTGTTATAGGGCCATTCAGCAATGACGGCGTAGCCCTGCTGGCACCTGCATGTCAGGAAACGCAGAAGCCCGTCATCGCACCCACAGCCACCAGCGAGGAGGTCATACGCCGCTTCGCCGTAGGCACCGCAGGCGTGAAGAACAAACGACCGTTCCTCTGGGCACTCACCGAGACAGATGTCACCTTTTGCGAAGTACTGATGAATATGTATGCCTCGTTTGTGAGGACTCTTGACTATCAACCTAAAACCAGCACTCCTGCTGCCATGTTCTCGCCCAGCGATAGTTATGGACGTACGTTCTTCGACTGGGGACCATATCAGGCAGAAGAGATGGGCATACCTTTCTCACACAACGAACAGTACACCGATGATGCCGACCTGCGGCGCCGTATGAAGGACTATTATGACGAGCTGAACCAATTGCCCACCTTCGGCAGTCTCAGCATTGGCAATTTCTGTATCATCGAAACCATACAGCAGCTTTACGACATGGCTCGGTTGCGCATGGACTGGTGGGAGATAGACCCCAATGGTCAGTTCTTTCAAGAAAGCAAAGAGGATATTCAGGAAATACTGGAGGGCTGGGGACGCATATACTTCGCCTTCACCAACCTGATGCAGGAGAGCATCGATGCCCTTGGCACGGAAGGTGCCGACATCATCCAGTATTACCAGGGATTCTCGCCCTACGCCGACCCAACAACGGGCTTTGAGAAGAGCTACGAGGTGATATTCGGCACCAAGCCCACCTTTGCCGAGTGCAAGTTCTACGATGCCCTGATGCTGGCCGCCTTCGCCGCCAGCTATGTGGAGCACAACCCCACAACGGAAGCAGATTCTTCAAAGGCTACGGGTAGGCGCGATAGCGGGAATCTCTCCACTCTCCACTCTTCACTCTTCACTCTTCACTCTTCACTTAACGACGCCATCGTCAAAATCACCACCCCGCATGACCGGCAATTGGGCGGTGCTGCATGGAGTGCCACATCCATGCAGCTCTACTTGAAAGCTCTGGAGCAAGGGCAGCTGATGAGCTTCAAGGGTGCCTCTGGCGACATCTGCTTCGACAGCGAAAACTACACCTCGGCAGTCAGCACCACCTACGTACACTGGCAGATCCAGAACGGCAAGATAGAGCATCGCAACTATCTGAGCAGCGACGGCTCCCACCGCACCAGTTCGACGATGGCCGCCTGGAACTGGCTGGTAGAGAACGCGGAGGAAGCCTTTGCCGACGTGGCAGAGAACAAGGAGACTGGCATCACCTATCCTGCTCTCACCGACCAGTATGCCCTGTTGGTTCAGGGCAGCAACGGCTGGAACAACTACCGCCATCAGGCCGATGTGCTCAGCATGTATCAGCTGCTGCGCAAGAACGGATATGACGACGACCACATCATCATCATCATAGACAAGGCACTGGCCAACGACAAGAAGAACACCGAGGCTGGCATCATCCGCGCTGCCGACGACGGGCCCGACCTACTGGCAAACACCGTCATCGACTATGACAACGTCACACTCAGTCCTGCTGATATCAGCAACATCTTGCTGGGCAATAAGACGGCTGCCACACCTGTCGTACTGCCAAAGGATGCAGGACAGAACGTATTACTCTTCTGGAGTGGACACGGCCACAACCGTGCCTCCAACGGGGCTGACGAACTGGCTTGGTGCCATGCCGACATCGGACAAGGCATGACTGCCGATCTTCTCCAACAGACCATCAGCCAGATGCAGCAGCAACGTCTCTATCGCAAGATGCTCATCCTCACAGAGCCATGCTTCTCTGAGGCTGTCATCACACCGTTGATTGGCATCACGGGGGTATTGGCCATGTCGAGCGCCGGCTCCTACGAGCAGTCCTTTGCCGACAACTGGAGTTCTTCACTCGGCGTGTGGCGCTGCGACCGCTTCAGTCATAACCTCATCACACACCTCACGGCATCGCCATCGACCACCTATCGCGACCTCTACCTCTACTGCGCCCACCGCACCCTGGGCTCGCACGTCCATATCGTGAATTCCGCCCACTTCGACAACCTTTACACCACTGGTCCTCAGGAGTTCTTCCAGAAACGATGAGATCGTTAGGTGTGCCGTGGCGGTCGAAGTACTTCACGAGACGCTCGGCCAGTGAGTCATTGGTCATTTCGACCGTCAAGTCAAAGATAGTAATAAAAGCCCGAACCTCCAAATCTTTTTGCGACATAGCAAAAACAAAGTCACCTCAGACATGCCATTCAAGGACAATCATCTTTATTTTATCAGTTTTATTCGTTTATTCAAAAAATCTTTGTATCTTTGCAACCAAATAGACAAAAGCTGATAAACCTCAACCGATTATGAAACGAAACATTGTTCTTGCCGTCATCGCCATCATCCTGCTCACCTTCTATCTAGTCACTTATGCAGGGCCTTATGCTCTGCTCATGCTGCTCGCCATACCCCTGGCCTACTTCCTGCTCCGCATCAGGGAGAAAGCGGAAACGAGGGGCGTGACCTATGCCAGTGTGGAGGAGGTGGAACAGAAATATGGCGAGCCCGACGATGTGGTGGTGCTCGATGCCTCACGAGCCAATGAGCTGCCCGCATTGATCCTATTCTATCCTGCCAACGACGTGGTGGTGGTGGCTGGCGAAGAGCTGAAGCTCAGCAACCTGGTGAGCGTCATGCCGAAGAACATGGCCACACCCTATACAGTCGACGAATATGCCGTCATCATCAGCACCAACGACCCCAACCGCCCCATCATTCAGCTTCGCGTAGGCTATGACGGCGGCCTGGCTCGTGAGATTGCAACACAGATAGACACGCATATCAGAATATAGGCGTGAAGCGACAGACGAGAAGGGACGGCTAAGATCTCGACCGCCGGAAGTATCGCCACATGGCAAGGCCGATGAGGCAGCCCAAGGTGACACCAATGGAGTTGGCGGCGAAGTCGAGCCACTCGCCTGAACGCGTCGTGGTGCAATAGGTCTGCAGCAGCTCGATGCAGCCACTCATGAGGATGGGTCCCAGCCAGGCAAAGAGGAACAGTTTCCATCCCACCAGACGCTGATGACAACGCAGATACTCCCACCACATCACAGAGCAGGTGCCGGCATACATGGCCAGATGCGTCCATTTGTCGATAAAGGGCACATCGACGTCGGGTGCCTTACGCACATCAAGCATCAGACAAAGAAACCAGACGAGCGCCAGGCAGAGGAGCGTCAGCGGATAATGGCTAAGCAAATGTCGAAAATGATTCATTTCTTATTGATGCTTCGCATCGATGTCGCTCACGCTCGGCATAGCTCGAGCAAGCTCGGCTCTGCTCTCGCTCAATCGCGACATTCCTCATTTCTCATTCCTCATTCCCGATTATTCCCCCAAAATCTGCTGGGCATGCTCCTTGGTCTTCACCTGCTTACCAGCGAAGATCTGTTCGATAATGCCCTGCTCGTTGATGACAAAGGTGGTGCGGATAGTGCCAACGGTCTTCTTGCCATACATCGTCTTCTCGCCCCAGGCTCCCATAGCCTCAAGCAGCTCATGGTCGACATCGGCAATGAGGGGGAAGGGCAGCTCGTACTTCTCCTTGAACTTGACATGTGAGGCTGCAGAGTCCTTGCTCACGCCAACCACCTCATAGCCGGCTCCTTGCAGCTCACCGTAATGGTCGCGCAGGCTGCAGGCCTCAGCCGTACAGCCGCTGGTGTTGTCCTTCGGATAGAAGTAAAGCACCAGTTTCCTACCTTGGAAATCACTCAGGCGGATTTCCTTTCCGTTCTCGTCCTTGCCCAGCACTTCGGGCGCCTTGTCTCCAATGTTCATGATTCTATGTATTGAGATTTTGTCTGCAATATGGCTAAGTTACAGACCCCACCCCTGCCCCTCCCCTTGAAGGGAGGGGAGTGGGCTACCGCCTATGGTTTGCGCAGCAGCTCCCCTCCCTTCAAGGGGAGGGGTAAGGGGTGGGGTCTTTTATAGTCACTCTAACGAAAGCCATAGGGTTACCAAATGCACTATAACTCGGCCAAAGCCAATGATCCGCAACATAAAGGACGAAGGAAGCAACTCCGCAAACACATGACATCAGCCGAAGCTGCTCTTTGGCGTGCCTTGCGAAGGAAAGGTGCAGGCGGTTTTAAGTTCCGACGCCAGCAGGGTATTGGTTCGTATGTGCTCGATTTCTATTGTCCCGAATTACGATTGTGTGTAGAGCTGGACGGTAGCTCACATGACAAAAAGTACGAATACGATGAACAAAGGACGGCCTTTCTTAAGCAACAAGGCATAAAGGTCATTAGGTATAGGAACGAACAAGTTTGGACAAATATGGAGGGAATCGTCACCGAGATTGTCCGTATAGGAAAAGAGTTGCAAGCAGATTTGCAATCGATGGGCAAGAAGACCCCACCCCCGCCCCTTCCCCTTTGAAATGGGAGGGGAGCTGCTGCGCCGAATTTGCAGTAAAGTCTTAGTGGGAACAGGAGGTAATATATAATCCGCAGGCATTCCTTTCAAAAGTGAGGGAGTGCCTGCGGATTGTTTTTTGGATATGTGTAGGCTTACAAGGCTTCGATGATCTGCATCACCTCGTCGAGCGAGGTGGCGATGCGGATGTAGCTTTGCCACTGTTTGCGGGTGACGCCGCGCTGGTGGAGGTCGTTGAGGCAGGCGATGAGGGAGTCCCAGAACCCCTTCATGTTGTAGAGGATGACGGGCTTTTGGTGGTAGCCGATGGTGGCCGATGCCGCCACGGAGAACACCTCGTCGAGCGTTCCTATGCCTCCTGGCAGGGCGATGAAGACGTCGCTCTGCGCCATCATGAGCGCCTTGCGGTCGTTAAGGTCGGCACAGGGGATGCACACATCCATGTAGGTGGAGCTGCATCCGCGCTCTTCCACCTTCGTCGGCACCACGCCTATCACCTGTCCACCTGCCTCATGGGCGGCTTTGGCCACACATTCCATGAGTCCCAGATTGGTGCCGCCAAACACGATGGAATGGCCGTTTTTTGCCAGTTCAGAGCCAAGTTGGCGCGTCATCTCGAAGTAGTCGGGGTCGAGATTTGAGTTGGCCGAGCAGAAAATGCATATCTTCATATCGTCAGTTTTTTAGTATTCAAAATGCTGATAGTCTTTCACCGTCCGCCAACTGCCGCCCCATTTGAATCCCTGCTCGATGAAGAGCCTGTAGCAAAGGTCCGTCTTGTCAATCTTGCAGGGGAAGTTCTTGGTGCGGTCGGCGTAGGCTCTGGCCGTCGATGGCTGCACATAGAGCGAGCCGTCGGCGCGTTTTTTCACATAGGGATTGTACAGGGTGTTGATGTCTACGGCCAGTCCTCGTGCGTGTTTCGACAGTGTTTTCGACCCTGCCACGACGCGATAGCAGAAGCTGCTTGTGTTGTTGGCGCGCATCTGTTGCTCGTCGTCGGCGTCGTATTCGTCGGGCAGCACCATGCGTCCGATGACATAGTGGGCATCGTAGAGCTTTCTGAAGATGCCGACGAGCTTTTGTGCGATGAGCTTGTTGCAGACCATCTCGCCCAGATGTATCTTGTTGTCGGTGCCCCAGTGCAGCACACGGATGTGGCGCAGGTCGTTCCGTCCGATGTACGGGTTCGGTTTGTAGGTCTTTCCCTGCATTCTCTGCCACACGCCGTCGGGAATCATCGTGGCGGTGAAGCAGCGGTTCAGTCCAAACTCCGTCACGGCCTTCTGGCTCACCGTTGTCCCGGCCTTCCATTGCGCCAGCGCTTCCTGCTCGCCCGTCGTCATGGCCTGTGCGGCCGTCATGGCCAGCAAGGCCACGGCGCACAGACAGGTCCGTCGGCCTGCAGCCCAGCCTTTCATCCTTGTCTTCACGTTTCCGAGCCATGCGTCTATGTACTTCATTTCCATGCCGTTATAAGCGTTTGAATGGTATATGGACGGCAAAAGTAAGCAAAAAAGCCGAGAAAACTGGCTTTCTGCCTATTAAAAATGGTGAAACGTGCAGCGTATCAGTGTTTTTTGATTACCTTTGCACCCGATTTTTATAGTAAACCCTACTTTCGAGGTTTGAGGAGTTCGGCAGCTGGAAGTTTGGCCGCAACGATGCGGCATGGCGGGGCGCAGGTGCGCAGACGGTTTTTCCCATTCACCGGACTCGGATGATAAGCGGACGTGACAGGTGGCTGAACTCCTGAAAGGCAGGGTCATTGCAAACTTTATTTATTGTTCAGTTTTGAAGACATTTGAAGAATTGGGCGTGAGCAGTGAGATACTGCGCGCCATTGAGGAGTTGGGTTTCGTCCAGCCGATGCCCGTACAGGAAGAAGTGATTCCCTATTTGCTGGGAGAAGGAAACGATGTGATTGCGCTGGCCCAGACGGGAACGGGCAAGACGGCCGCCTTTGGCATTCCGCTCTTGCAGAAGATCGACGCCACGAAGGCGGAGACGCAGGCCCTCGTGCTCAGTCCGACGCGCGAGCTCTGTCTGCAGATTGCCGACGACCTGCGCGATTTTTCCAAGTATATGGAAGGTGTGCGCGTGGTGCCCGTCTACGGAGGTGCCAGCATCGAACAGCAGATACGCGCCCTGCGCCACGGTGCCCACATCATCGTGGCAACGCCCGGCC
>JAEEGI010007607.1_pt1 | contig 24229 bp, 21 predicted proteins | sample 8958751 | NCBI WGS metagenome assembly JAEEGI01 (sample SAMN16246545, study PRJNA631951) | gut metagenome | biome: gut microbiome; feature: rumen; material: KS-attached | host: Bos | place: Iran: Karaj | collected 2018-10
TTGCATTGTTTACAGGCGGAGGACTCGAAGGATTTTTCGGTATGCTTCTGGCTGTGCCGACATTCGGCGTGATTTATAAAATAATCACTGAGCTGATAGACAAGAAAAACAGTCAAAGCGCATAAAAAAACGCGATTTGAAAATAACAACAAAAAAGCGGCAATCGCCGCTTTTTATTCATATAAGGCCGAGAGCAAGGATGACCATATCATCAAACGATGTCTGACGTTCTGATGCGGGGAGCTCTTCACCCGTTTCGATATTATCTGATACGGTAAGAATTGAAAGAGCTTTTTTTCCGAGACGTGCTGCAACGGAATAAAGAGCGGCAGTTTCCATTTCAACGCCCAGAACACCCATTTTTGCCCATTTTTTATTTGCTTCCGAATCATCGTTGTAAAAACGGTCGCTTGTTAAAACAGACCCGACTGTATATTTTATTTTTTTGCTATCGGCAAGTTCTGCCGCCTTTTTAAGCAATGACCAGTCGGCTGTCGGCGAAAATGATCCCGGCAGAGAATATTGATTTATAAACGAGGAATCTGTTGACGCAGACATTGCAATAACGACCTGTCGAAGAGGTAACGCAGCCGAATACGCGCCCATAGAACCTATTCTGATAATTTTTTCCACGCTGAAAAACGAAAACAGTTCATGGCTGTAAATTCCGATAGAAGGCACTCCCATTCCGCTTGCCATTATAGATACCGGCTTACCGTTGTAATTGCCCGTATAACCTTGAACTCCCCTGACATTATTGACAAGAACAGGGTTTTCAAGGTATTTTTTTGCCATATACTCACTTCTTAAAGGATCGCCTGGCATAAGAACGGTTTTAGCAAACGGAACAGGCGGATTTGAAATATGAGGGGTAGAAACGGATGTTAAATCATTACTCATTTTTCTTCGTCCTTTTCGTTATTTGTCTGTATTTCAGCAGAGTCGGAATCGATTTCCGGATTTTCTTCCGCGGAAGATTCGGTTTTTATCTCTTCTTCTTTGTTTTCAGCCGTATTGTCGGAATCGCTTATTTCCGTTTCACTTTGAGCTGTTTGATCGGATGCTTCGCGCTCTTCGGAGTCGTTTTCAATTTTTTCCTCCCCGGGCAGGTCTTTGGAAGAAGTATCTTCTGATTCCGAAGGTTTATTTTCGGGATTTTTCGATTCAGTCTCAGCCTCAGGATCGGTATTTTCTGAAGTGGTCGCCGGTTTTACCTCATCGGTATCTGCGCTATCGGAATTTTCCGAAGAAGTTGTTTCTGCAGATACATTCTGACTTTCAGCGCTGTTTTCGACAATATCATCATGGAATTCGACGGGCTCCTCTTTATTCTCGAATTCGTCATCTTCAAAATCGTCGCCGTCGTCTTCTTCGTCGATATCTATATAGTGGATCTCATTGTTTTTTGCGCGGATTCTTGATATCAAAAGATATAAAATGCCGCCGAATGCAACAAGCGCTATAAGGACATAAAAAGGAATATCGCTTCTGAAAAAAGCGTCCCATGAAAAGGGTTCTTTTTCGGGAGCAGGCTCAAATTCGGGAACAGAAGGCGTATCTGATGATTCGGGTTCGACATTTGTTTCAGGTTCAGTGATCGGAGTTTCTTCTGAAGATTCGGGCTGAGTTTCGGTATTTTCGGGTGAAGTTTCGGTCGGTTCGGGCTGAGAAGGTTCATCAGGTTGTTCGTCCTGCGGAGGATCGGTAATTGTATCCGGAGGATTATCCTCGATATTCTCAGCTGTTTCGGCGCTTTCCTGCCCGCCTTGTTCAGGATCGGGCGTTTCTTCCTGACGTGTGCCCGGAGTAAACGGAAGATTGGGAATGATTTTAAAGTCTTCCGGATTAATTATCCCGGTAGTGCCTGATGAAGTACCCTGGTCAGCCTCTTCCGCATTTTCAGTTTCAAGTAAAATAAGCTGATTTACATATGTTTTAAGATTATTTTTTGCTTTGTCAACTTCTTTTTGCGTTGCGTATTCATTCTGATAAACATCAACGGCCGCCTCATAGGGTTCTATAAGTGCCTCTACCGTTGCACGATCGTAAAGCTCATAGTCGTAAAGCAAAACGCCGTAAGCGCGGCTGAGATATCTGTAGAGAGATGTTTTGTCTGCCGGAGTAAAAACTTCGGCATAATTTTCAACGGCATATGAAAGAGTATCAGTATGGTTTCTGATCACGTCGATGGTTGAGTCTTTATTGTCGTATACTGCTTTAGCTTCCGTATAATACGGCATTATTTTTTCAACAGACTGAGGGGTATATACGAAATAGTTTCTGTATACAATATCATATGCGGCATCGATAGCTGCGGCAAGAGCGGCTCTGGCATCTTTAAGCTCCTGCTCGGGAGTTATGACAATTTCGGGTTCCTCGGGTGTTTCAGGTTCTTCGGGCTCTTCGGGAACAAGATACGGCGAAAGGTCGAAATCTTTTTTTGCAAGTTCGGTATACTGATTATATATTGATTTTACAAGGTGTGTGGACTTGACGGCATTTTTTGATTTAAGCAGATAATCTGTTGTGATATCAGTATGATTTCCGTTTTCATCTATCGGTCCATCCCAAAGGATATCAAGGTTATACCACTCCCCGTCGACATTTACAAGGTTCCATACGTGATCTTCCAGTTCCGTTCCGTTTTTTGTGTAACCGCGAACAAGGATATTCTCGAAACCGAGTTCGTCAAGGAAAAGAGACGTAAGACCGGCATACTCTTCGCAAACGCCTTTGCCGTCACGTATAAACGCATAGGTGCTTTTACGCTGCTTCAGAGATATATCATAGCTGAAACGTCCGTCAAGCAAAAAGTTGTTAAGCTCTATGATCTTGTTTGCGGAAGGAAGGTCGCGCCATTTATCTGCGTTCGGGCGGACAAAATTTTCCACAATATTTTTATAATCGCCGGCATTTTCACCTAAAGCGAGAGCTACGTGAAGAAGTGTTTCGGAAACCTCACCTGTTTCTGTATCGTAGCTCATGCTGTAGTTTGCGCCGTAAAGATAAACAAGCGTTGAAATATATTTTTTTCCGAGGCTTGAGGTTATTTCAATAAAAACCTCATCCATTATTTCATTTATACTTTCCTGAGCGGACGAAATATCCGTTTCGACAATATCCGATAAGCTGAAGGTATGCACGACAACATCTTTTTCAACCGGTTTTGCGCTTTCGGGAAGAACTATCTGTCTTTTCACAAATGTATTTGTCGATGGCGACAATAGATCTTCGGTAGTGGCGTTTTCATAAAATTCCACTACCTCCTCAGTGGTTTTTACATCTATATAGACCGGTTCTTCTGTCATTTCGAACTGAAACGGCTCAGCTTCGGCAAATGCGGAAAATGAAAACAGCACAATGACGCATATCATGAACGCCATTGGCAATAATAATTTCAGAATATGGTTTATTTTTACTGTTCTGCGCATATATATTCACTCGACTCCTTAACCGTATTATTATAACATATATAATAATTTTTACAATGATTGAACAATGAACATTTTGTGAACTCGAAACTTAGATCCCGTATATTTAGACGAGTAAAAACATCCAATGTTCCTCACAGAATTATTGCCGGTAAAACCGGCAATTTATTATATATGATTTTTGAGCTTTTATGAATTTTTGCGTGAAGGCATTCCGTTTTTTTCTTCTATATCCACAATAACCGGTCTTTCAAGAGGAGTTTTGTTGGGCTGGTGACAAATAAACTTCATTTCACCGTCAAGTGTTCTGAAAATCATACCGTGGCCGCCGTCCTGCTCAAAAAGAAGATCGGAAGAATGTTTCCACGGCCCTTTTATTCCGTTTTCGGAATATGTTACTGCCTCAAGATACCCGTTTTCGGCAAAGCTTGACCAGATCATTGACAGTCTGCCGTCGGCAGATCTGAACATAAACGGACCGTCTGTAACATAGCAGTCTTCCCTGAACAGTTTAACTTTGGGATGCTCTGAAGCGGCAAGGATCTGAAAAGGTTCACCTTCTGCGTGCTTAAGATCAGACGACAGTTCCAGAGCGCAGATAGTTCCGTTTTTGATCTGGACCCATTCATGACAGAATACGATATAAGGACGACCGTTTTCCATATAAAAAGTACCGTCAAGGCAAACCCAGTTTTTGGGTGTTACCGCACCTTCGCTGTGCATCACAAACGGGCCTTTCGGATCATCCGCTCTGAGGATATATGTTGCATTTTCAGGGTCATTGAATGTAACGAACATATAAAATGCGTCGTTATATTTATGAACTTCCGGCGCCCACATATGTGATTTCCATTCTCTGTCTGAGGGCGCGCTGAAGACCTCGTGAGGTTCGCTCCATGTTTCAAGATCCTGGCTTGTATAAACATCTATACCTGTAGCCGTTCCCCAGCATGAAGCGCCTCGTGTGCCGTAAAGATAATACTGTCCGTTTTCGGTAAGAATGAACGGATCGCGGATATTGATATCTGTAAGTTTCATATTTTCAGCTCCTGTTTACGGTATTTTTTCCGATTGCGGCATAAAAAGCAATTCTGTCGTTAAGATACGGAAGCGCAAGGTCGGTTTTTTCGGAAACGAAGCTGCGTTCGATGTTTTTCGTTGCAGCAGATTCGTGACCGATCAAAGCCCATGCGGCGTCCTGAAGATTTGCGAATTCGGGATTTCTCTGAGCCATGCATATAAAACTCTGGCGCGGTGTGTTGATATCCTCACCGCTAATCTGGAAAAATCCGTATTTATCGCAAAGTGAGCGAAGATGTCTGAGCTGTTCGATCGTATTTCTTGACGGCATATAGGTTATAGCGTTAAAACCGATTTTTTTAAGCCATGCTATAAGATCTTCAAGAAAATCATCTTCAAATTTTTGAGCGCGTTTATCTCCTGTTACGCTGTTTGTGATATCGCCAAGATAAGGATATGCCATAATCGAACCTGTTTGCGCGGCAAGATCGATTATTTTTGAGACATCGGGGCACTCTTCTTCATTGGCATCGATATAAAAACGTGTTACATCGCTTTTGAGAACACCGAGAAGATCGTATTCATAGCATTTATTATCCGGGTCGGAAAGATATCCCTCGATTTTTGGAGATACATTGTAATTAAGGCTGTTTTTAAGAAAATCCACTACCCTCTCGCCTTTTCCGAATTTGGCGATTATTTTTTTGCTTACAGCAAAGAGAACGTGACGTTCAGTTATGCTTCCTCCGTTTTTTAACTCGGACAATGGAACTATATCGTTATCAAAATCAACGGAAATATCAAAAGCTGAAAATATCTTATTAAGATTATCCGTCATTTTTCTGTTGCGTTCGTTTCTTGCGGCGGTTATGGGAGCAAAATAATCCGCAACAGTTTTGAACTGAGTGTGAGGTATTCCGTGAAGAGAACAGTATATTACGGAAAGCTGGTCGGGATTATTGATTTTTTTGCCGGCAAAAGGTGAATTTTTCACGCTGACCCTGCATTCAACGCCGCATGTTGACGCAACTCCGATATTCTTTGCGGCAGAAATAAATTCCTCGCATCCTCCTACGCTGTCATGATCCATTATGCCAACAGTCGAAAGTCCTGCCATAAAGCCGAAATATGCAGCGGCTGACGGCGAATAGGGAGAAAACGAATATGTTGTGTGGATGTGGTTATTAACATCGTTCTGACCTTTTTCGGGGACGATTTCACCCGACGCGATCATTTTACCGAGCTGTTCCGCAGCCTGCATACGCACTTCGCGTACAGGGGAATTCAACTCTTTTTCCAAAACATTTCTGTCCATTTCATTCTCCTAAAAAAACAGTCTAATTAATTCATTTTCTTTAACACCGATAAAATAATCGGCGACATTTATCTTTTTAAAAACAGAAAGAAGCGCGCTTTCGCTGTGTTCAACACCTCTTATTGCCGAAACGAACTCTTCTTTCGGCTTGACAGAAAAGAAATCGCCGTATACGGCAGCGTCCGATATTTTTCCGTCGATGATTTCAAGCCTGATCTCGACCGTTCCGCACGATAAGTATGCAGATGAAGAAAAAGTATATTTAGGCGAATTACCGTAGTTCCACTGCCAGGTGCGGTATTTTGAATTTGCGAGCGCTTCCGCGTGAGACAGCTCTTTTTCACTGAGCTTAGAGAGAACACAACCGAGATTTTCGATATAGTATCGTTTAAGGACATTCATAAAATCTTCAGTTTTTACAGCCGCGTCTTCAGGCAAAAACTCTTTTATGTTTGCCACTCTCGAGCGGACAGAGGCAACAGCCTTTGATCTGATCTTTTCTTTGCTGACATTAAGGACCTCTGACATCATTTCAAGATCTGAAGAAAAAAGAAGAGTGCCGTGGTGAAGAACGCGTCTGTCTGAAATATGCTGAGCATTGCCTGATATTTTAAAACCGTTTACAAGAATATCGTTTCTTCCCGAAAATTCAGCATGAATGCCGAGATCGCAAAGCGCATTGATGACCGGAGTAAGGTATTTTGCAAAATTGATCGAAGCGGTTTCGGATTCTGTAGTGATGACGGAATAATTGACATTTCCCCTGTCATGAAAAACGGCGCCGCCGCCGGTTATTCTGCGAACGACGGAGATGCCGTATTTATCGATGACTTCCTTATTAATTTCCGCAAGGGTATTCTGATTTCTGCCTACTATAACAGCGTTATAATTTTGCCAGAGAAGGACCGCATCGTCATTTTGAGAAAAAAGATATTCTTCTGTTGCCAGATTGATTGCGGGGTCATGAGAGTCAAGAGTGATAAGACGAATCATGTTATGTTTTCGTGCCTTGCCTCGGCAAGCATCATATCTTTGATTTTCATCAGGCGCGTAATATTGCCTCTTTCGTTCTCATCAAGTTTCATCACAATGCTTTTTATGGTAACTTCAAGATTTGGGATCATAACATGTTCAAGAGCGTTTACCCTGCGTCTTGTTTTTTCTATTTCGGAAGCGAGAAGCTGAACGCTTTTCTCGGTTTCGGCAAGTTCCACAAGCTGTGAAACGATTTTTGCGAGTGCGCCTACGGCAACATCAAGTTCTGCAGTAGTAGTAACGAAGCCGTAAGAGAAAATATCGGAGTCTTTACCCGTCATGGTGTAGTTGAACTTCGGGACTATAACACTCATGATGTTTTTTGCATCTGTTTCAAGCACTATTTCCTGTTTCGGGCATATAAGAGCTTCCTCGACTGCCTGCGAGGACATTGTTGCGGCGGCAACGGAAAAAAAAGTCTGAACTTGTTTCAGATTTTCTTCCACTTCCGTGCGAAGTTCTCTGTTTTTTCTGACAAGCTCCAGAAACTGCTTTACCATTTCGTCCCGCTTGTCTTTCAGAAGCTTATGTCCGCGACGGGCTGTTTTCAGCCTTTTTTTCAGCTTTGACAGCTCCATTCGCGTTGGATTTACCTTCATTACTGTTGCCATTTCGATCTCCGGAAAATGATTTTAGAATACGGGGTTCAATCCTCTTTTTTCTTTGCGTATTTATCGTATATAGGTTGTTTGATACGTTTCAGTTCGGAACGCGGAAATACGGAAAGAAGCTCCCAGCCCAGATTCAGTGTTTCTTCAATGGAACGGTCGGTATTGTAACCCTGATTTACATATTTCTCTTCAAAGTCGTCGGCAAATTTCGCATAAATGCGGTCTATCGGCGTTAAAGCCGCTTCTCCGAGAATAACCATAAGTTCCTTTGCCTCTTTGCCTCTTGCGTAGCATGCAAAGAGCTGGTTCATGGTATTTGCGTGGTCTTCTCTTGTTTTTCCCGCGCCTATACCTTTATCTTTCAGACGTGAAAGGGACGGAAGAACATCTATAGGAGGAGTTATGCCTTTTTTGTGCAGTTCTCTTGAAAGTATGATCTGTCCCTCGGTGATGTAGCCCGTAAGGTCGGGAATGGGATGCGTTTTATCGTCCTCGGGCATACTGAGGATAGGGATCATTGTAATCGAACCTTCGCTGTCTTTTCTTCGGCCTGCGCGTTCATACATTGTGGCAAGGTCCGTATACATATATCCCGGATAACCGCGGCGGCCCGGAACTTCTTTTCTTGCGGCTGAAACTTCGCGAACTGCCTCGGCGTAGTTTGTTATGTCTGTCATTATAACAAGAACATGCATACCGAGGTCAAAAGCAAGGTACTCAGCTGCGGTAAGTGCAACACGCGGCGTTGAAATACGGGCTATCGCGGAGTCTGAAGAAAGGTTTATAAAAAGAACCGTTCTGTCGATCGCGCCTGTGCGCTTAAAGTCGGAGATAAAGAAATCCGCTTCTTCAAACGTGATGCCGATAGCGGCAAAAACAACTGCAAATTTCGAGTCGGTGCCCAGAACTTTTGCCTGACGAGCTATCTGAGCTGCAAGATTGGCATGGGGAAGACCGGAGCCGGAGAATATCGGCAGCTTCTGACCGCGGACAAGAGTATTCAATCCGTCAATGGCGGAAACGCCCGTTTGAATGAATTCAGAAGGGTAGTTTCTTGCCGCAGGGTTCATGGGAACACCGTTTATATCCATCATTTTTTCAGCGATAACGGGAACGGCATTATCGATGGGTCTGCCGAGACCGTCGAATATTCTGCCGAGGATATCGGGAGAAACGCCGAATTCTATACCTGTTCCGAGAAAGCGGACGGAGCTTTCGGCAAGATTCATGCCTGCAGAAGAATCAAAAAGCTGAACGACTGCATCGGTTCCGTTTACCTCAAGAACTTTGCAGCGGCGTATTTCGCCTGTCTGCGTGCGTATTTCACCGAGTTCGCCGTATGTTACGCCCGACACATTGCGGACGACCATAAGAGGACCGGCGACTTCCTGAATCGACTTATACTCCTTATGCATTATTCGTCGACCTCCTTTGATTTGAGAATACTGTCTATCTCTTCATCAAGCTGTTTTGATACTTTTGTGAACTCTTCCGAAACAGAAGATTCCGGAACATCCTTCATATGCGCGATCATATCTCTGACGGGTGCGTTGATCAGCTTATCGAGACTTGCGCCGCGCGAAAGTGCATCAACAGCTTTTTTATTAAAATTCATAATAAGCGTAAGAATTGCATTTTGTTTGAATAAAGAAGAATACGAGTCATCTATGCTCATAGCATCCTGCTGCAAATAGTCTTCACGTATGGATTTTGCGGTTTCCATCGTAAGACGGTCTGAGGCAGAAAGCGCATCGATACCTACAAGTTTTACGATCTCTTCAAGCTCGCTTTCGATCTGCAGTATTTTCAGCGCCTGCGAAGACTGTTTTTTCCATTCAGGGGCATTATTTTCTGTGATGTAGTCTGCTATTTTATCATAATAAAGGGAATATGAATTGAGCCAGTTGATCGCTGGGAAGTGACGTTTGTATGCAAGAGAAGAATCAAGTCCCCAGAAAACTTTTACGATACGCATCGTTGCCTGCGCAACGGGATCCGAAAGGTCACCGCCTGCCGGAGATACGGCGCCTATTGCGGATATGCTGCCGTGTCTGACATCGGAGCCGAGACAATTGACGTATCCTGCGCGCTCGTAAAACTGAGCAAGGCGTGATGTAAGATATGCGGGATAGCCCTCTTCGCCAGGCATTTCTTCCAAACGGCCGGATATTTCGCGCAAAGCTTCAGCCCAGCGTGAAGTAGAGTCTGCCATAATCGCAACGTCATAACCCATGTCACGGAAATATTCGGCAATGGTGATTCCGGTATAAATTGAAGCTTCGCGGGCTGCAACGGGCATATCGGATGTGTTTGCGATAAGAACCGTTCTGTTCATAAGGCTCTGTCCGGTACGCGGGTCAGAAATCTCGGGAAATTCAAGAAGAACGTCTGTCATTTCGTTTCCGCGTTCGCCGCAGCCTATATAAACTACGATATCGACATCAGACCATTTAGCGAGCTGATGCTGAACAACAGTCTTTCCGCTGCCGAAAGGACCCGGAACGCATGCTGTACCGCCTTTCGCGAGGGGGAAAAACGTATCTATTGATCTCTGTCCCGTTAGAAACGGAGCAGACGGTGCGATTTTAGCCTTGTATGGTCTTGCTTTTCTGACGGGCCACCGCTGCAAAAGCTTTATTTCAACAGATTCCCCGTTCGGTTTTTTTACTTTTGCGACCATTTGATTTACGGTGTATGAGCCCGATTTGATATAAATAATTTCGCCTTCGATATCGGGAGGAATCATGATTTTGTGAACGAAAACGGGTGTTTCCTGAACGGTGCCGACGACATCTCCGGGTTTTACCATATCGCCTATTTTAAGAGTTGCTTCAAAATTCCAATATATTTCGCGGTTCAGAGACGGAACATCGATACCCCTTTCGATCAGCGCTCCGCACTTTTCGCGTATAGCTTCGAGAGGTCTCTGGATTCCGTCGTATATATTCTTTATCAGACCGGGACCAAGTTCGACCGACAGCTGCATATCGGTCGAAACAACCTCATCGCCGGGGCCGATACCCGCAGTCTCCTCATAAACCTGGATCGACGCCTTGTCGCCGCGCATTTCGATAATTTCGCCGATAAGGCGGGATTTTCCGACACGTACAACGTCATACATATTCGCGCCGCTCATACCTTCCGCAACAACGAGAGGTCCAGCAACTTTGATTATTTTTCCTTCTGCGTTATTTGCTGCCATTTTTAAACTCCTTGAATAGTTTGTTAAGAATTAAGCGCAATATCGGCGCCTATAGCCTTTTCGGTAAGCGCCTTCACAGCGGCAAGGCCCGTGCCCTGAGAACCGTTTTTGCCGGGAATGGAAATTATCGCAGGGACGGTTTTTTCGGAATATGACGATATCAAATGCTGCATGCCGTTGTAATATTCTTCGGTAACGAAAATAACAGGATACTCTGCGGATTCCGCAAGAGATTTCACCGTCTTTTCCGCTTCGGGCAATGTATCAGCGGTATGAACTTCAAAGCCTATTGCCATAAAGCCCAGAACGCTGTCTTTGTCGCCCACACAGGCAATTTTATTCATAACCGAGCCTCAGTCTTTCTTTTATCGTATCACTGCTCTGTCCGGATATCATACCGGCCATAACGATTCTGATATTTTTTATTTCGTATTCTTTTGCGAGGATATATCCGACCACCACCTGCGGACCGAAAGGTGTTTTGCGCATCTGTTTTATCATTTTGCACACGAATATGTCCGCATTTTTTTCGAGACGAGACGGATCCGGAGAAGAAACGTCAAATCCTTCGGCGATCGACGCATATGAAGTATGCGAAAGATATTCGATAAACTCTTCAGGCGTGCGGGTATAAAACTCTGTCATTTTCTGCGGAGCGAACATTTTTCCTCCGGGAAGCACTGTTTCGGAGAAGAAACGGGTATCCTTACCCATAAGCTTCTGACGGATAAGAGACAGAATATTGATTATATCGATCCTGGTACCGAAAAAATCTGAAACAAAATCAAACGGGGATCTTTCCGCTGCCGATTTAAGGCATTCGAAGCATACCCTGTCACATACGGTATCGATTTTCTGCGGATCTGCAGTCTGCGCATATACCTGTCTTGCCGTTTTTACTGCGGACATCATGTATCCGTTCAAAGCTTTTTCGTCCTGCCGCGTATATGCCGCCTTGATTTCGTCAGCGCTCATCGTTCCGCCCGTCACAAGCATGGAATCGGGAGAGATGCCCCTGATTTCCGCTTTTATGATGGCTCTGATATTCATAAAATCGCGGCGGATATCGAAAATATCAATAAGTGCACGGTCAGGAACGTTTTTTCTGAGAAACTCAAATACTTTTTTCTCCTCAGCAGCTATAACAGATTCAAAACCGACAACCGTATTCGCCGCTTCGTCGATGCTGAGACGTTCGCGTATAAAAGACATTGCATCTTCCGATGTTTTCGAAGAAAGTATCCGGGCAAAAGCTTCCGCACCCATCAAACGGGCTTCAAGGTATTTTATCCGCATTGAAATATTAAGATAATCGGTATCTTTATATCTGCTCATTTTTTCTCCGTGTTTTCAGGGAAAAGTTTGGAAACAACGATAGATTCGAGCTCCGGTCTCATATTCTCCACGATAGAGTCTATGGAGCAGTTGATCTTAACGTTGTCGTATTTTATGCAAAAGCCGCTGGATATGTCTTTGACCGTGGATTTTGCGACCTTGTACTGCGGCTTGTCCTTCAGAAGCTCCTTGACCTTATCTGCAACATCAAAATCGGAATTCGCAAAATATAACGTGCCTTTTTCTGAAGATTTTATTGCCACGCCGGCAAGGAAAGCGGCGTATTCATCTTTAGGCATTCTGCGAAATGCTGACGGTAAATCGTCAAATACCTCATCGATTACCGCTCTTTTTGCACCGAGTATAAGCTTTCTTGATTCAAGAGCCGCCGTGCTTTTGATGTGGTTTATGGTATTGATAGCTTCTTTTTCAGCCGCTTCGATCAGTTCGGCTGACGCCGTTTTCGCCTCGGCTGTGCGTTCGGCGTATATCTCGGTCGCCTTTTTCCTTGCCTCGGAGGTGACATCCGACGCACTTTTTTCGGCATCTACCGCTATACGCTCGAGAATGTTATCTATTCCCATTATTTTTTCCTTATTTGATAATAAAGTTGACTAGAAGGAACGAGATAAGAAGAGCAAATATCGCAAATGTTTCAACCATAGCGGTAATAAGGATACATTTGGATGTCTCGTTCGGGTTTTTGGTGAGAATGCTTATCGTTGCCGCAGCGGTCCGTCCCTGATATATAGCGGAGATAAGACCGACGATACCCATAGGCATGCATGCAAGGAAAAGAAGCGCGCCCTGAAGAAGTGAAACTTCTGCAAGCTCAGGAGCGAAAAGACCGAGTTTGCTGACAGCAACGAACGCAATGAGAAGACCGTATATAGCCTGTGTTGCGGGAAGGTTTTCGATAATAACGATCTTACCGAACATTGAAGGATCTTCCGTAACAAGACCTGCAGCAGCTTCGCCGGCGATATTAACGCCTCTTGCGGAACCGATGAATGCGAGAAGTGCGCAGAGCGCGGCTCCGAGAAAGCCCCAGAAAAGTCCGCTTTCAAGAAATGCGAATGCGTTTGATCCTACCATTGCTTCAACTTCAGGTGTTGAGGTAACAGGAAATGCTAAATTCATAATATAAACCTCCGAAAAAATTAACGTGATTTTAAATTTTTCATTTATTTACTATTGACCGAGTTCGGTATACTTGAGTTGAATACCGAATTCGTCGAATTTGCGTCCGCCGCTTTCGTAAAACTTCGAGAAGAACTCGATGAACTGAAGACGTGAAGCGTGAACGTATGCGCCAAGAGTGCTGAGTGCCAGGTTAAGTATATGACCTATAGCGAATATAATGATAAAAAGTATAACTCCGATGAAATTCGCGCCGCCGAGGGAGCCTAGTTTATTGAATACACTGCCTATAACGCCTGCGGAAAGACCGAGAGCAAGGATACGGGAGTAAGAGAGGATATCCGACATATAACCCGTAATTCCGTATAAGCTGCCGACACCGCCGATAATCTTACCGACTATGCCTTTTTTCTCGCGTCCCTGTGTAAGTATAAGACCGACCGCGCCGACCGCAATGAGAGCAATTCCGGCAGGAGCATTAAAAAGAACGACCGGAACGCCTGCAAGAAGTAACATCCAACAGCCAACATCGAATATCGCGGAAAAATAATGTCTGTCGCGTATGAGCATATACATTTTAAGCCCAAGTCCGACCATGATATGGATAAAACCTACGGCAAACGAAACGATAAGCAGAGTTATCGGATCGCTGACCGGATCGAACCACAGCGGCGGAAGCGTAAGATCACTGTTGAAAAATGTTGAAGAAATTACGCCGACGGCATCGCCGAAAAATGTGCCGAACAAAAATCCCCACACAACGGTCGAAATACCGCAGATAGCGAACATTTTGACCATGTTTCTCATTGAACCGCGGATGTTGGTGAACTTAAGGATCAGAAATCCGCCTATTGCAAGCAACAGTCCGTAGCCCGCATCGGAAAGCATCATACCGAAAAACAGGAAATAGAACGGCGCGACCATAAAGTTGGGATCAAGCCCCCTGTATGTCGGTAAAGCGAACATTTCGGTGATCGGCTCAAAAGGCTGAACGATTTTTGCGTTTTTAAGTTTTATAGGCGGTTCTTCCTGAGGAGCGGGATCTTCGGCAAAGAAGGGAGCTCCGTATTTTTCAAGAAGTCCGGCAAGCTCTCCCACTCTGTCTTCCGGGGTCCACCCCTGAAGGATAAACGCCGAACCTGTATTCAGTAATTTTTCACGAACACCGGTAAGACGGGCGTTGTTTGAAAGAATGTCTATAGCTTTTTCGGTATCGGAAAGGTTTTCCGAATATTTTTCGAGCTGCTTTACAAGCGCTTCCCGGTTATCAGAAAGCTCTTCTTTCCTTCTCGATATTTCCTCGAGATTACCGGTTACGGTGCCGTGAAGTTCGGGAAAGGATATTCTGGAAAAACCGATATCCGACAGAGAAGATAAAAGCAGTCTTTCCTGACTTGCGAGACATATCACGAGAATATATGCGTATGATTTGTCTTTTGCAAGACAGTCTGTCCACGCGGCGATCTTTTCACCGTCTTCGTCTGTCTGTCCTTCGGTCACAGTTTCTATCTTAGCTTTAAGAGGAACAGATCCGAAGAAATAAGCGGTTTTTTCGGAAACCGGCTCATTGAGGGCGAAAGGAAGAGTCTTCCACGGCATAAGTCTTTGAGTGAGTGCATCAAGTCTGTTTTCTTCGGACTTTATGCTGTTCAGCTCCGCTGCTGCACGCAACGCATTTTTTGCATCTGAGAAGAGTTTTTCTTCTTTGTCCGGAAAAGTATCGAAATCGGCTCGTGTAACGAGCTGATAGGGAGTAAAAAGCGAACGTTTTTCTTTGGAATACAGACGGTATGTTTTAAGCGCCTGTGAAAGAATGGATATTTTGTTGTTTATATCTTCGATATTATCCGAAACATTTTCCGTGCTGACAAGCGAGGCAAGTTCTTCATCATCGATTTTTTCCGAAAGAGGACTCACTTCAACCGCAGAAAGCCACATAAGATCGTTTAACAATGCCTTTTTATCTTCCGCCATCGCAACGACAGTGACTTTTTTCATTTTGACTATCGCCATTCGTTCACGATCCTTTCAACGACGGCGGTAAGGGCCTGCTGCTTGTTCTCACGGGCGTTCTGTTTGAGCTCCTCACATTCTTCGTTGACCTGAGTAAGAATATTTATAGCAAGCTCCCTGCCCTTTTGTTCGGTAAGCTCTTTTACTTTTTTGATTTTTTCATCGGCCTTTGCTTTTTCGAACTCAGCCGATTTTTCCGCTTTTTCAAAAGCTTCGCTGATTATCAGCTTTGCCTCTGATTCGGCGAATTCGCGGCGTTTTCTGCCGGAGTCTTCGGCATGGGCGATCAGTTTTATTACCTCGACCGCCTTGTCTGCCGCTTCGGGCTCGACAATAAGACCGTTGTCGTTATTTACAGACATCAGGCAACCTCCTTCCGATTTTTTTCGGTAAGCGAAAATATCCGTATCTTAAATATTATTATAACAGAATATACGGATAAAGTCAATAACGATATCAGTTTTTTTTCGAATTTTTAACGATTTTTCTTTCTTTTTCTATGGACAAAACGCCCCTTATATGCTATAATCGACATGGCGCGGATCAATTAACAGTGAAAGGAACAAAATACCATGACAAGATACGATAAAATTGCCGCCATGAGACCTGAAAGGACTGACCACTGGTCCGAACACAGCGAGAGATTCCCTATGTTTGAAAGGATTTTCGGCGAGATAGGAGTTGCCGATGAATTGGCAAAGCTGCCTTCCGGCAAAAAGGCAAACGAACTGCTCGAAAAAGCAGTCGATCTGCTTTATGAAAAATTTACCGAAAACGGCTCATTGACTAACGGAGACTGCATTGAAGCAGAAAAGATACTCATGCCTCTTTCGGCAGACGCAAAAAAATATACTATGTATTGCATTGCCCATGCCCACATAGACATGGACTGGCTTTGGGGGTATCACGAAACTGTTGCGATAGTTCTCGGAACATTCAGAACAATGCTTGACATGATGAAAGAATACCCTGAATTCACGTTTTCTCAGTCTCAGGCCGCAACTTATGAAATGGCAGAAAAATACGATCCCGAACTGTTTGAGGAAATAAAGCAGAGGATCAAAGAAGGCAGATGGGAATTTTCAGGTTCCGCATGGGTCGAAAGCGACAGAAACCTGCCGTCAGCCGAGAGTATTTCGGAGCATATCCTCGTTACAAAACGATTCCTTTCCGAAAAACTCGGTATAGATCCCGAATCGATAAATTCAGACTTTCATCCAGACTCTTTCGGTCACACTCCCGTAATGCCCGAATTACTGAATGCCGGAGGCATCAGGTATTTTTATCATTGCAGAGGTCTTGATGATCTTTATGTATACAGATGGAGATCTCCGTCAGGCGCGGAGGTTCTGACGGTAAACGAACCGTCATGGTACAACGACCCGATACGTCCGGGGTATCTTTCGCTTGTGATTCCGTTCTGTGAAATGTACGGCGGAATAGACGGAATGATAAAAGTATACGGTGTAGGCGACCACGGCGGCGGACCGACAAGGAAAGATATACAGATGCTTGTTGACATGCAATCATGGCCTGTTGCACCTACTGTAAAGTTTTCAAGCTATACAGAATACTTCAGCATGCTCGAAAAGTACAGAGAAAGATTCCCGATTCTTCAGGAAGAGCTCGGTCCCACATTTACGGGCTGCTATACATCGGAATCACAGCTTAAAACCGCAAACAGAATAATGGAAGACCGACTCACTGCTGCCGAAACGCTCACCGCCATGGCTAAAATTGCTACGGACGGAGAAGTGTATCCGAGATATGCGGAAGCGTGGAAAAAACTGCTTTTCAATCAGTTCCATGATATTCTGCCCGGATCCGGACTGCCCGAAACAAAGAACCACGCGCTCGGCAATTTTGAGGAAGTGCTTGCAGATGCCGGCTCGGGCGCATCGCTTGCAATGAGAAGGTTTGCGAAAAACATTGACACGTCCGCGTATGATACTCCTGATCACGCACTCAGCTCCAGATCAGAAGGCGCAGGTGTCGGCTGCAGAGTAAACGAGAAATACCGTTACAATCTGCCGAATGTTGAACGCGGAAGAGGCAAAACAAGGATCGTTCACGTTTTTAACACGTCTGCATATGACCGTCACGAAATGACGGAAATACGTGTTTACGACTGGCCGGGAAATCATGCTGCAATGACAGTAGAAGACGACACCGGCAAGGCGATAGCCTTCACAATACTTGAAAAAGATGTCAACGACAACGGACATAGAGCAACTGTAATTCTTGTTGAAGCGTCTGTGCCCGCATTCGGTTATTCTACCTATATAGTAAAAGAAAACGAACGCAAAGACTATTATTTCGGCTCATTTACGCCCGACAGAAGAAGACTTTACTATAAGAAACCCGTTCTTGAAAACGACAGAATAAGAGCGGAATTCAACGAAAACGATATGACGCTTATATCTCTGATCGATAAAGAGACCGGACGTGAATACATATCCAGGCCGTCTGCATTTTTCGGATATGTGCTTGAAAACGACAGACATGTCGGAGCGAGCGCATGGGTCGAGGGCGTATATACATCAGAAGTCAATCTCAATACCGAAAGAAGAGCAGTTCAGACATCATATAGCGTAGGTGAACTGAGGAGCAGTTTATCTTACAGCATTGAATTTGAAAGTTCTAAAATAGATGTTACCGTAACACTCGATAAAGGTGACTGCGCGCTCAGGTACGCAGTGACCGCAAACTGGTTTGAAATAAACAAGAAAAAGGGCTCGCCTAAACTGATATTTAAAGTTCCGTTTGCGTATGAGACCGAAAAATATACATATGATATACAGTTAGGCACATATGAACGCGAAGGAACATCGCTTCACGACTGGTACGGAAGAGATTTTATTTATGCAAAAGACGGTCATGGCAAAGGAATAGCACTTTTCACTGACACAAAATACGGATACAGAGGAGCAGACAACACACTACAGGTCAGCCTTCTTCGTGCCTCGTCAAACCCCGATCCATATCCCGAATACGGTACAAGGATGGTAAGAATGGCGGTCGGAATAGTGAAAACCGATTATGACGCGCTGCACAGATATGCGTTTTCACTGCAAAACGATATGCCTATCATATCAAATACGTCGCACGGCGGATCGCTTCCGCTGAAGGCACAGATATTATCGTGCAAAGGAGCATCCACAACAATAGTTAAATGCTCAAGAGACGGTAAATCGGTAACGATACGCGTTTATAATCCCCTATCGGATGTTTCAAACGCCGAATTATGCTTCTGCAAAGAAGTAAAAAGCGCAAAAATCACCGATTCTGCGGAATACGGTGAGAAAAAAGCCGATTTCAGTAAAAACAGAGTAGAGATTCAGATCGGCCCTGGAGAACTGAAAACAATCATGGTTGAATTCTGAAATACAAATACAAAAGCCGACTGAAATAATCAGTCGGCTTTTTTTTATTCTGTCAGTGAATACACGGTAATACAGTACTGCCTGTGACATTCCCTTCAGAATCCGTAAATTTAATATCCGCAAAACCGTTATTCAATGTTATGGCTGTACCTACAAAAAACGGTTTTTCTTTCAACGGTTTTGAACCTACAATAACCGGACAGGGCTGTTTGCGTGAGTCTTTCGGATCGCCGGGCATTGTTACATAACAGTTGTGAAGATGACCCGCGATCATAAAGTCCGGACGGATCTTATCTCTCAGGATACTGCACCATTCAGTGTATATATCTTTTTCTATATCAAAAGGCGGTCTGAGCGTTTCATTAAAAGGGTTGTGCGAAATAACGATTCTGTATCTGACACCTTCGGCATCAAACTCGTCCTTTGCGTTTTCCGCAATTCTGTTCAGGAACTCGGTCTGTTTCAGTCTGAAATCGTGACAGCAGATCGTATTGCCATATTCGGGATTATCGTCCGGTTTATCTTCGCCGCAGTCAAGAACAACAGCCCATAAGCTTCCCACCCTGACGGTATAATATGATCTTCCGTTGTCAGTCGGTGTATGATCAGCGATATTTTCAGCATACACACCTCTCAGGTCATGATTTCCTCTCGCAAAAATCACAGGATGTGCCCCATGAGTTACGCTGCCTGCAATACAATGAATAACAGTTAGATTTTCTATTTTACCGCTGTGATCAGGGATGTCTCCGTTCAGAATGAGCAGATCGGGCTCTTTTCCGAAAAAACCTGCTGCCGAAACAGGCGCATCAACAGCGCTGTGTGTATCGGATATATTATATATATGTATATTATCCGTTCCGAGCGGGTAGAATGCGACCGTAAAGGATTCTACCTCACCAAGTTCGGAATGATACGGTTTTCTGTTGAAAACTTCACGCCAGAACACGGTATATTTGCCTGCACCGTCAAGCTCTTCGGCGGGAACTGACATTTTATGGGTAAGAGAACCGGAGCGAAGAATACCGTTTGAATCATCATAATATTTTTTGTCGGCTACAGAAACCCACATTACGCAGTTTCTGACTACCGGAACAATTATTTCGTACCTGCGTTCTACGGCATAAACTGCAGGCCATGCTGCAAACAATGAAGGATGGGACATATTATCTCCTTTTTCAGCGGAAACTGCCCGAACATTATGTCGGGCAATTTCCTTTTTAGTTATTCTGCGGACTGTTCGTTAGTGATCGCAGCCGCTTTTCCTCCGGCAAAGCCGGCTATAAGCGCGGTAATATCTATTCCGGTCGATTCTTTTACGCCTTCGATAACCTGGTTTGCGGTCGACATTACGTCTTTTACGACCTTTGTTGAGTTGCCATCGCCGTACATTACGATCTTATCTGTCTGTGCGAGAGGTTCTGCGGCATTTTTAACAACCTCGGGCAGTGCCTTCAGGTACATTTCAAGAACAGATGCTTCGCCCATCTTACGCTGTGCTTCGGCTTTTTTCTCTATTGCTTCAGCCTCTGCGATACCCTTGGCTCTTATACCTTCAGCTTCCTGCTCCATTGCAAAACGTTCCGCTTCCGCCTCCGCTTTTCTTGCCTGCGCCTGCTGCAATGCCTCATATTTCTTTGCTTCCGCATCTTTCTGACGGCGGATAAGATCTGCCTCAGCTTCTTTTTCTGCCTTATATTTCATTGCGTCAGCCTGTTTTCTGATTTCTGCGTCAAGCTTTCTTTCGCGCAGTGCGATCTCTTTTTCTGCAAGTTCTGCCTCTTTTTCACGACGCGCAATGTCTGCATCCGAACGCGTGATTTCGATCGTTTTTCGCTGTGCCTCCTGCTGGATGCTGTATGCCGCATCGGCTTCGGCGCGTTTGTTATCCGCCATTACCTTCATTTCGGACTGCTGAACAGCGAGAGCGGCATCCTGTTCCGCAATGAGTTTTTCAGCCTCTACTTTTACGGCGTTCGCCTCCTGCTGAGCATTTGAAGTTGCTATTGCGATATCACGCTGAGCGTTTGCCTTTGCGATCTGCGCATTTTTACGGATCTGCTCAACATTATCGATACCCATGTTTTCGATAGTTCCTGCGGCATCCTTAAAATTCTGAATATTGAAGTTTACGACCTCTATGCCCAGTTTCTCCATATCGGGAACAACATTTTCGGTGATTTTCTTTGCTACGCCCTGACGGTCCTGGACCATTTCTTTCAGTCCTACAGATCCGACTATCTCACGCATGTTTCCCTCAAGGACCTGAGTGACAAGCGCAACAAGCTCATCCTGGCGCATGCCCAGAAGCGATTCGGCAGCCTTATCAAGCAATGCCGGGTCAGAGCTTACTTTAACATTTGCTACACCGTCTACGGTCACATTGATAAATTCGTTTGTGGGGACCGCTTCCGATGTTTTTACGTCTACCTGCATTACGCGAAGAGAGATCTTATCCACTCTTTCAAAAAAAGGCACTCTCCAGCCTGCTTTTCCTATAAGAATTCTGCGTTTTCTGAGTCCTGAAATAATAAACGCCATATCAGGAGGCGCTTTAAGATAACCCATGCCAAAAATAACGGCAATCAGCACTACCGCAAGTATTGCGACGGAAACGATAATTCCGCCTGGATTGAGGTTGATGGTGTAGTTCAAATAGTTCATTTTATTTCTCCTTTCGCTTTTTCCTCTTTATTGATGTTTTTCATTATACTATAAAACATATCGTGAGCAATTTTATTCATTTCTGCCGATCTGTATGCGTAAAACATCGTTCTTAATATTCCCGCAACTTTTTTTCGGTTGTCCGGCGTGAGAGATGCAAGCTCTTCCGTGACAGACAGTGATGTTGATTCTACACGCTCCGCTATGCACTCGCCTTCGTTGAGACCGCACAATTCGCAAAAGCATATATACAGAATATCATCGGGAATAAGGTCGTCGTTCTCATCTGAGAGATTTCCGTTGACAGACGACAGCATTTCGGTAATGTCCCCTATTTTGAACACCGTGCCGAGCATATTGATTATTATCAGTCTGCAAAGCTGTCTTTTTGAATACTGCTTGTTTATCGGTCGGGATACAAACCCTCGGGCGACCCAATTCTGAACTGAATGTTGTTCAATGCCCGTTATGGCAGTTACCTGTGAGCTGTAAATATTTCCTCCGGCAAAAATATGAGAGAAAACTTCTTCAGCTTTTTTTCTGTTTACAACATCGGTAACGATCGTTGTGCCTGGCAATGTTTTTACACTGACCATTTCATATCACCTCTTCGCGTATGAGTATACCACACAATCAGATGATTGTCAACACCTTTTATGTGATTTTTCTGTGAAATCAATCGAGCGGATATGTATTTTCACAAAAAACAGACCTGATTTACCCACAATCCCATCCCGGAATATCAGTCAAGAATAAAAACATCCTCTTGCGTTTTTATAATCTGTAATGTTTAGTTTTGCAAGCGATTGATTAAAAGCCTCCTTCTTTGATTTTGTAGATAATAATACCGCAGACATTTTATCTCTGCGGTAAATATAATAACTGTGATAAATGGCGGAAAGCAATCGCTACAGAGGGAACGCAACCGCCTCTGAGTAAAGCTTTTTCAGTATCGCAATAAAGGCTGACAGTGTTTTTCTTTTGTCCTCCCTGTGCGTGCATAATACGCATGAGAAGTTTTCCTCGCAGTCAAACGGAATCCAGGCAAACTGACCGCTGTGGTCGTTCAGAAATCCCGGTGCGAGGCATATACCGCGTCCCGCTGCAACGTTCGTGAGCGTCGTATCGTGATCGGGGCTGTTGAAATAATCAATTTTGCCGGTCGAAATAAGTCGGTGTTGAACGTTTCTAAGCGCCTGAGGAGAGCCGCCTCCCACCATTAGCGTCCTGCCGTAAAGATCTTCTTCGGTAATAATATTCTTTTTGGCAAGCGCGTCTTCGCGTCTTGCAATTAAATATATGCGGCTCTCAAACACATTATGAACAGTGGTATTCTGAATGTGACTGGTCTGCTCCTTCAGCGCGAAAAGGATATCCGTTTCGTTCTTCAGAAAACCGTCCATTCCGTTTTCATACTCGAACTTCGGAAAGATCTGAACGTCGGGATAATCTTTCGCAAAAAGACGCATCGCTTCGGGAAGGAAATACAGAGCCTGCCTAACCATCATACTTATTGAAATGCTGTCTTTGTATTTCGCGCTGAAATTCTGTCCCTGTTCTATCGCACGTTTCAGATCATCGCGCATACCTGTGAGAAAAGATACGAACTGTGCTCCCGCAGGTGTGAGCACTGCACCCTTTCCGCTCCTTTCAAAGATCGTAAAGCCTATTTCATCTTCAAGAAGTTTGATCTGATAGGAAAATGTAGGCTGGCTGATGAACTGGTTTTCCGCAGCACGGCTGAAATTCAGTGTCCGCGCCAGTTCTATGCAGTAATCTATCTGTTTTGTGGTCATCGTTGTCTCCATGCTATTTAATATTTCTATCAATTATAGCATATTTATATTGGACTTGTCAATAGCTTTGTGGTATAATATTACCGTAAAGAAATTTCGGAGGTTAAAATTATGTCAAAAACACTTATAGCATTCTTTTCAAGAGCGAATGAAAACTACTTTGCAGGCGCGATGCGCTACGTCAAGGTTGGCAACACGGAAATCGTCTGCAACCTTATGAAAGAGATGATCGACGCCGACACTTTTAAAATTGAAATGAAAAATCCGTATTCTCCCGTATATATGACTTGTATAGAGGAAGCGAAAAAGGATCTGCGCGAGAAGGCAAGACCGGAACTCGTTTCCTGTCCCGACAGCATCGACGGTTACGACACTGTCATTCTCGCATATCCCAACTACTGGGGCACTATTCCGATGGCAGTCGCCACCTTTCTTGAAAAATACGACTTTACGGGAAAAACCATCCTTCCGCTCTGCACTAATGAAGGCAGCGGAATGGGCGGCAGCGAACGCACTATCAAGCAGTGCGCGCCGGGCGCAGACGTAAAAAGAGGTCTTTCGATTACCGGAAGTGACGCAGCGAATTCCGGCTCTGCCGTAAAGCGCTGGCTGACGTCAAACGGTCTTATGTGAGGTATTTTATGGACTACGAAAATGGATACGTCTACAAACTGATGGACGAGGGCGGGCCGACCGATAACCGAGAGCCGTATTTCAAAGAGGCTGTGGATGAAATGATGCGCGCAAGAACGCTGTGCGCTAAAGCGAATGCAACAATGCCAGACGACCCCTCCTACGTCGGATATCTGGAGGAACTGTTCGGAAGGAAGCTCGACAGCGTGCGTATTCTGACACCGTTCCTCTGTGACTTCGGAAACCGCGTCAGATTCGGCGAAGGTGTGTTTATCAATCATTCCGCCATTTTCTCGGCTTCGGGAGGCATCGAATTTGAGGACGGGGTCATGCTGGCGCCGGGAGTTCACATCGCGACGATCAATCACGATATGAACGAACGCCACACAAAATATACTTACGGGAAAGTTCTTATCAAAAAGAACGCATGGATCGGAATGGGCGCAACGATCTGTCCCGGAGTGACTGTCGGCAGATATGCCGTTGTTGCGGCAGGCGCTGTAGTTACGAAAGATGTTCCTGACTACGACGTGTGGGATTTTGAACTCAGCGAAGTAGAAATGGCGCGTATGACCGATCTTGAAAAAGATGAACGTTTCGCTGATTATTGATATGGAGGGACTAAGATGAAACATACGGGACAAGTTTTTT
>JAEEGI010007610.1_pt1 | contig 24225 bp, 13 predicted proteins | sample 8958751 | NCBI WGS metagenome assembly JAEEGI01 (sample SAMN16246545, study PRJNA631951) | gut metagenome | biome: gut microbiome; feature: rumen; material: KS-attached | host: Bos | place: Iran: Karaj | collected 2018-10
AAGGCGCAGGGGGCGGATCATCCTGGCGGATATCCGTCCCCTGCAACGCAGTATTTCACAAATAAGCGCGCCGCTGCGGCTATATGATCCCTTATTTGCGCCGCCCTTACCGGTGGACTGTTGCTTTTTTGTTGATGGCTCAGGACTTCGCTTTTCGCGTCTGCAGCGTGACCTCTCTGGACTGGTGCGCCAGAATATCGGCCTTGGCGTCCTTGAGGCTTTTGTAGCCGGTCATATAGCCGCCGTAGCTGTTGTCCAGCGTTTCAATGACCTGGCCGGTATACATGGTGCTTTGATAGGACATCGTCGGCTGCTTGGTGTCACGCACAACGATGTTCTTATAATAGACCACAACAAACCGCTTGGCAGAACCGCCGCCCTTTTCGGGATAACGGACCAGATAGACGTCATACAGCGTGTTGCTGTTTTTGCCGTCGGTCGTCAGGAACATAACGTAAGGCGCGGAAGATTTGGCTTTCACGGAGGTGCCCGCGCCGTGGATGGCGGTGGAAACGGTGATGTCCGACTTGTTGTGGATCATTTCGACCGCCTTTTCGCTGAGAGCACCGAGATCGGTCAGATACTTGTCCAGCCCGGTGACCGTGTAGGTTTTGGTGAGCGGCAAAAGGTGATATTCGCTGCTGCTTGCCGTCACGACGACCTGATCGCCTTCGGAAAGGAACCTGCGCGGCTCCACGCGATAGCTGATCTTTTTGGGGTCCACTTCGCCGCTGTCGTCCGACTGCACCTGCAGCTCGGCCGTGCCGTCGCCGGTGATGCCGGAAAAAGAAAGCGTGATATAGCTGAACGGATCCACGGTCGGCTGCAGCTTATAATAGGCGTAAGCGGCGCTGAACAGGGCAAGCACAACGCAAAGCACGATCAGAAGGCCTTTGCGTTTGCGCCGTTTTGCGCGCTTTTCCGCTTCCTCGTTTGCCTGCAGAATGCCCTTTTGCCGGGCATACGCTTTTGCTTCCAGACTGTCCGTGTCTGTTTGATGCAGCAATTCTTCATGGCCGCAATAGGGGCAGCGCAGCGTTTTTTTCGCAGCGTCATGCTCCATGTGACCGCCGCAGCTCGGACAGGTCAGATCCAGTTTTTCAATTGCCATTGCCGTGCCTCGCGTCTTTTTTTTTCTTCTATTTTAGCACGGAATCTCAAAAAAGAAAAGCCCGTGAAGAGAATTAATCAAGCGGAAAAACAAGCGCTTTGCGCTGCAGGGCTCTTTTTTTTCGCTTATGGTTGCAAAATATGGCGCCGTCATGTATAATAAAAAAGATAGTTTCACCCGAAGGGGAGTTATTTTTTGAACCAGCCTGTCTATTACAGAACCTACGCCGAGATCGACCTTGCGGCCATCCGGCATAATTTCGATCAGCTCAAAGCCAAGCTGCCGCCGCAGACCGGGGTGCTTTCCATCGTCAAGGCCGACGCTTATGGTCACGGGGCCGTTGCCGTTGCGCACGCGCTCGAGAGCCGCACCGACTTTTTTGCGGTCTCCGCCGTCTCCGAGGGCGTCGAGCTGCGCCGGGCGGGGATCACAAAGCCGATTTTGCTTCTGAGCTACACGAGCCCTGCGGAATACGATCTCTTGCTGGATTATGACATCCGCGCCGCGATCTTTTCGCTTCGTGACGCAAGGCTGCTTTCCGACTGCGCCCTTGCGCACGGCAAACAGGCGGTCGTCCACCTCGCCGTGGATACCGGCATGGGCCGCATCGGGTTCCCCGTGACCGAAGAAGCCGCCGACGAAGCGGAGCAGATCAGCCTGCTGCCCGGCCTCACCGTGGAGGGCGTGTTCAGCCATTACGCCACGGCCGACATGGCCGACAAGACCGAGGCGAACGCCCAGACCGAGCGCTTCCGTTTGTTCCTCGAGCTGCTGGAAAACCGCGGCGTCAACCCACCGATCTGCCACATCTGCAACAGCGCCGGCGCCATGGAGTTCACCGACTGCTTCGACATGGTGCGGCTCGGCATCGCGCTCTACGGCCTGTTCCCGTCGGACGAGGTCAGCCGCGCGGGCTTCGATCTGCGCCCGGCAATGCGCGTGGTGAGCCACGTGATCCACGTCAAGACGGTGGAGGCGGGGACCGCGATCGGCTACGGACGCACCTGGATCGCGCCCGAACCGCGCACGATCGCCACGGTGTGCATCGGCTACGCCGACGGCTTCAACCGCGCGTTTTCAAACAAAGGTTATGTGCTGATCCGCGGCAAAAGAGCCCCCGTGGTCGGCAAGGTCTGCATGGACCAGATCATGGTCGACGTCACCGGCATTCCCGGCGTCAGCGTGGAGGACGAGGCGACCGTTCTCGGCCGCGACGGAGCCGAGGAGATCACCGCCGACGCGCTGGGCAGGTCCATCGGCACGATCGGCTATGAGGTCATCTGCAACTTCATGCCGCGTGTGGCGCGGGTCTATCGTTCATAAAAAGTTTACCCTGCGCGAACAGCCATGGCAACAACGGTGTTGATTTTTTGGAAAAGTCATGGTATGATAGAGTGTAAGATTTCACCGCATCCGCTGCGGTGAGCGAGACATAGAACCCAGATATTGAAAAAAGGAGCGAACCGACTATGAAAAAAACGATCAGAAAAAGCCTGGCTCTGCTGCTGGCCGTCCTGATGCTGCTGGCCGTCAGCCCGATGGGCGTTGCGACGGAGCTTGATCCGTAATGCAAGCATGAGTTTGCGGTGACCGGTTCAAATTGGAAAGCGGAAGATAAATCCTGCGATATTACTCTGAAGTGTTCCAAATGTGAAGGCGAGAAGGTTGTCAATGTTGCGGCAACAAGAACCGGAGGCACTCCTGCAACTTGCACGGCTGATGGCAGCGACATTATGACGGCAGTATACACAGAGGTTACTCCCGTTTGGATGGGCAGCGAAACTTTTGCTGTTCCTGCTCTCGGCCATGACTTCACGGGCGAAGTCAACCCGTTGAACAACGGCACCCATAACTTTAAGTGCTCTCGTGAAGGCTGCACTGCTGTGGGTATTATGAAGGAAGTGACGGTTGACGAAGAGACCAAGACTGTGCCGGAAGAAAACGGCACGGTAGACTGCACCACCGAGATCGAAGCGAACAAGGCGACCTGCACGACCAAGGCGAAGTGCGACGTCTGCGGCGCGGAATACGGTCCCGAACCCAAGCATACGCTGGAGCACGTTGACGAAGTGAAGGCGCAGTGCGGTGTTCCGGGCGTGAAAGAGCACTGGGTTTGCACTGTGGAAAGCTGCGGGGCCATGTTTGACGTGAAGGAAGACGGCAGCGTCGATCTTGAAAAACCGATCACCGACACCGTGCTGCCTGCAATCGAAGGCGATCACGTCAAATCCGATATTTGGGTACTGGTCGGCCTTGACGGCGCGCCCTATAACTGCCTGCAGCCCGGCAAACGGGTAAAGAAGTGCACGAAGTGCCAGGCTATTCTGGAAAGCGAAGACGTTGAAGCCGCTGCCGCGCACTCGATCGACGAAAACCAATGGGTCTATGAGGCTGCCGACGGCTCTGCGTTCCGCTGTGAGGACGGCGGCAAGCGCTATCACGAATGCACTGTTTGCGGCGAAAAGCGCAATGAAGAAACCGTGAAGCCTACCACGACCCACGAGGACGAAATGATTGACGCCGTGGAAGCCACCTGCGGCAAGCCGGGTCACAACGCCTATCAGAAGTGCAAGCGCTGCGGCCGTGAGGTCGGCAAGGTGACCACGGATCCGAAGGATCACGAATGGAAAGAAGTTCCGGCGAAGGAGCCCAAGTGCAACGAAACCGGCAACGAAGCCTATTATATCTGCAAAAACTGCGGCGTGATCTCCAGAGCCGCGAACGAAGCGAACAAGATCAACGACATTCTGGATGAAGAAGGCAACGTCGTCAAGACTGCACTGGAGCAGGTCACGATTGCCAAGACCGCCCATCACTTCGAATCCTATGCCGATGCAAAACCCGCGTCCTGCACCCTTGCGGGCAGAACGGAAGTGTTCCGCTGCAAGGACTGCGAACAGCTTGCAATCGTTGTTGCTGAGGCAGGCGAAGACACCTATGAGATCGACGGAACGATCTATAAGGACATCGCTTCTCTGGACGACGCCAAGACCGAACCGCTCGGCCACAATTGGTATGAGGACAAGGAAGAAGACAGCGTCGGTTATGTGAAGCCGACCTGCAGCCAGAAGGGCTCCTTTGTCAAGTTCTGCCTGCGCTGCGACAAGAAAGAGACCGTTGAGATTCCGGCGCTCGAGCACGTCAAGGACGAGCCCGTGAAAGACGCCGAAGGCAACCCGGTTGTCGGCGCGGCCACCTGCGAAGAGCCCGCCTTTGAGAAGTGGACCTGCCAGAACTGCCATGAGGAATTCAAGGTTTACAGCACCCAGCCCGCCCTCGGCCACGTCTGGGGCGACACGAAGGTTTCCGCTTCTCCTGCCTCCTGCACCCAAAAGGCCACCATCGGCTACAAGTGCGATCGCTGCGGCGCGTTCAAGGACCTTGAGGAAGTCGGCGAGCTGCTCCCGCATACCTTTGAAACGGTTGTGGAACCGGCTGACTGCACCCATGACGGCAAGAGCTACAAGCGCTGCACGACCTGCAATCTGGTTCAGGACGAAGTCGTCATCAAGGGCGAGCACGTCGATACCGACCCGAAGGACGGCTACTGCGACCGCTGCGGCGTCTATATCTCCTGCGACCATATCTGCCACAAGACCGACGGCTTCAGCAAGTTCATCTGGTTCATCCTGAACGTCTGGAATCAGTTCCTCGGCATCAATCAGACCTGCAAGTGCGGCGAGCTGCACTACGTCAAGTCCGGCAGCATCGTGGTGCCCGACTGATTCGGCTCCGTAAAGCAAAAGCAGCACGCATCCGAATTCTGTTAGAACAAAGCAAAAAAATCCGCGCAAGGCTGACGCCTTGGGCGGATTTTTTCATGCAGGTGTTGCGGCGGGCACCCGTTTCAGGGGCTTCCTCAACCGTGGCGGCAGCGGCGAAGCCACCTCACCCGTCACGCGCTTTATATGCTTCTTATTCACCGCAAGACTTCGGGGCGTGTGCCATCCTCCCCGCCGGCGGGGAGGGCAGGAAGGCTGCGGATTTGCCGCGGTGTCGGATATGATCTGATGCTGCCTTGCAGCAGCTTCAGTGGCGGATGAAGCCGGCGAAACGCCGGCGCTGCGGCAGCAAGCCGCGCGTGCCACAGTCGGCCATGGGCCGACCGCTACAGGGCGCTTTTCCGGCAGTCACTGATCATTCTCAATTCTCAATTCTTTCCGCCTGCGCCGAAGAACCCCGCCGCGCCGTCAACGGCCCGTTTTGCCGTCAGACGCGGATATTCGCTGTAGCCGTCGGAGCCGAAGTGCCGATAGAGGAAATCGCTCACGGGGGTGAAAACGTCGGGCGTTTCCACGGTCGGCTTTTCCTTGCCGCAAAGCACCAGCGCTTTGTGCAGCTGCGCTTCGGCGTCGGGCACGGCGGTCGGGCCGTCCACGGTTCTGGAAAGCACGGCTTCGGCGTTTTCCACCGCGGCGTTCAGCTTCGCCTTCTGGCGGCGCGTCAGCAGCTTTCGGTTGACGCCCGCCGCCTTGTCGAGCAGCGCCAGCAGGTTTTTCACGTTGCGGCCGTAGTTGAACTGCGGGAAGGCGGGGGAGGTATACACGTCCTTGATATCGTCGTGCGCAATCAGCTGCATGGCGAGCTTGAGGATCACGTCGTTCCACTGCGTCAGATCGTGGCGCTGGTTTTTGAAATAGAACGTCGTGTCGGGCAGCAGCCCCGTGGAAGCGTCGATCACGCGGTCTGGCGAGATATGGTCGTGGGCCGGATTGCTGCAGCAGGTGTTTTGCTGTTTGTAGTCCGCGGGCAGCGTTTCGCCCACGTTGGCGCTCGTGGCGCCCATGGAGGTGGAATCAAGCTGAATGATGAAGTCGGCGTTCTGGTCGTTCCAGTGGGCGCCCACGTTGATCAGCGAAATGTCGTATTCCGCCACGCAGAACACCTGCACGCCCTTTTGCTGCAGCTTGCGGATGTTGTCCTTGTGGTGCAGCTGCACCTGATAATAGCGGTCGGTCTGCGCTTTGATCGCGGCCATGTCGGGCGAAGAGAGATAGCGCGCCGCCGCGCTCTCATAGGCCCCGCTCGGGCAAAGCGCCCACATGCCCGTGGAGCGGATCATCACGTCCTCCACCAGCCGCCTGACGCCCTTTTGCAGCGCGCTCATCAGCACCTCGTCGGGGAACAGCCGCGCCGCCAGCTCAATGAGGCCCGCCGTGGGCGCGTCCAGCAGACGGATGTTTTCCAGAAAGCCGTGATAGAGATAGTCGCTGTCGAGGAAGGTGATCTCGTCGTTGAACACGTCGCCGATGATGCGCGAGCCGTCGAGCGCGGGCACCACGAACAGAATCTTGTGCAGCTCGTCCATGACGGCGGGGGTGTACTCCAGCATGGCGCTGACGATGGACGCGCCCTGGCTCAGCGGCACCAGATTGACCTTGTCGTGGCCGGTCTGCGCCTTGACCAGCTGAATGAAGTCATAGAGCTCGTTTGCAAGGCCGATGTGGTTGCCGAAGGAGTTGTATTCGAAGTAATAGAGATGGTCGCGCGGCAGATCGGTGGGGTAGAGCTCGAACGGGATGTGCTGGTTGACGATGTACTTGTCATAGTCGGAGTACTTCGCATAGGAATAGGGGAACTTTTCGGTCAGCACGTTGCCCTCGGGTATGGCGTTTTCGTCGCAGCGGTTGATGCTGAAGGCGTCATAGATCGCCTCGGCGAACGCGTCGGAAAAGCCGACGTCGCGCTGGGTGAACAGAGACAGCAGCGCCGGGCCGAGCAGCGTTCTGATCAGCTTTCCGGTCTGAATCCACGCCGGAAAGGCCGAAACCTTTTTGCCGTCCCTGTCGGTCAGGGGCGCGCCGCTGTCGTCGGTGACCACCACGCTGGACTGGCCGAGCCCGGGCACGATGATCGTGGGATAATAGGGACAGTCCCCGCCGCAGACCGTTTCTTTTTCCGCGGCGAGCGGCATGAGCGGACACGCCGGGATGAGCAGACACAGCGCGCAGAGGAAGCAAAGCAGGCGAACGGTTGTTTTCTTCATACAGATACACTCCCAACATGATGAATTCCCGGTTCGATTGTAGCAGATTTTCCCGCCGGATGCAAGGGGCCCCCGGCGTTTTTTCGTCCGTGTTTTGCGGAAGAAAACAAAAACGCTGCGTTTTATCAAAATTGTGACAGATTGTCACGATGTGTGCTTGTCTTTTTGCGCGCGGCGGACTATAATAAAAACAATCTGTTAACGCCTGACCGCGTTGGAAAAGGAGATCGTTTTATGCTGAAGCTTCCCGTAACTGCGCAATCCAGAGAATACCCGCCGACAGACATCACCTGTTGGAAATACTTTATCCGCAACAGCGCCCAATACGGCGATTACACCATCTTTTCCCATGCGGGCAAGGATCACAGCCGCAGCGAGCTCATCGCCGACGTGGAGGCGCTGGCCGCGTTTTTCCACCGTGAGCTCGGCCTCAAGGAGCAGGACGTGTTCACGGTTTTCATGCCCACCAACGCCGAAAGCATCATCACCTTCATGGCGCTCAACAAGATGGGCATCATCGTCAACTTCGTGCACCCGCTGCTGCCGCCCGAGAGCCTGGAGGAGATCCTGGAATTCACCGATTCCAAGGGCGTCATGATGCTGGACCTGTTTGCGCCGAAGTATGCCGAGGTCCTCAAAAAGAGCGGCCTGCCCATCGTGCTGTGCTCACCGAAGGAATATGCGTATCCCGACAAGACGGCCTGCCCGATCGACGACGCCGCCCTGCGCGCCTTCTCGTCTGCCGCCAACAGCCTTTACACCTATCCCGACGTGCTCAAGCGCTACGCCGGCCAGCACGTCAACTCCGTGCCCGAGGGCAGAAACTACATTGCCGTCTATATGAACGGCGGCGGCACCACCGGCAAGAGCAAGACGATCAAGCTTTCCAACCTTGCACTCAACTCCGTCATCTACGGCCTTGCGGGCGTCATCACCCCGGTGGAGAACATCGGCTACGACACCGAGCTTTGCACCATGCCGTTCTTCCATGCGTTCGGCCTTTGCGCCGGCGGCCTTTCGGCGCTCAGCAAGGGCTCGCGCGCCATCTTCCTGCCGAGATTCGACGCCGACCAGTTCATCGACCTGATGAAGAAATACCATGTGGTGGAGTTCAACGGCGTGCCGAACATGTATAAAAAGCTCGTGGAGCACCCGGCGTTTGACGATCCTTCGCTGTGCAACATCAAGGTCATGTATTCCGGCGGCGATTTCGTCAGCCCGCAGCTGCTCGAAAAGATTTACGCCGTCATGCGCAAGAACGGCTCCAACGCCGAATTCTGCCCGGGCTACGGCCTGACGGAGTGCGGCGCCATCTGCTCGGCCAACCGTCCCTGGGCCAGCAAGCCCGAAACCATCGGCCAGCCGATTCAGGGTCTGCGCTTTGAAATCTGGGACGACAACAACCACCCGCTGCCCTGCGGCGAGGTGGGCCAGATCGTCATTACCGGCGCGTCCATGATGAACGGCTATCTGACCAAGAACGGTCCCGTGGACGCGGGCATCTACCGCGACGAATTCGGCACCAAATGGGTGCTGACGGGCGACCTGGGCAAGATGGACGAGGAGGGCTACGTCACCTTCATCGGCCGCAAAAAGCGCGTGATCATCATTTCCGGCTACAACGTCTATCCCGTCGATATCGAACAGCTGGTGGAAACGCTGCCTTACGTGCGCGAATGCTGCGCCGTGCAGGGCTTCCAGGGCGACAAGCCCATCGTGCGCCTGTTCGTGGTCAAGAACGACGACAGCGATGAGGACGCCTGCCGCGCCGAAATCACGGCGCTGATTGCCGACAATCTTTCGAAGTTCAGCGTGCCCAAGGAGATCCGCTATATCGACGAGATCCCGCGCACCAACCTGCAGAAGGTGGACTTCATGAAGCTTTCGCAGTTTTTGCCGGAAGCATAACCGCAGAACAGTCTTTCCGCCGAACGTTGTTTCGGCGGTCTTTTTTTGCGCACTTTTCGGGGTTGTGTACCAATTTCACAAATTGGTACACATTGTATGAATTTGTACTTGCAATCACAAATCACGGCGCATATAATGGGGAAAACAAAGCCGGCGCACGACGTCGAGAAGGAGCATCTTATGGCAACCATTCCCGTGATTCAGCAGTCCAGAGAATATCCCCCCACCGACATTTCCTGCTGGAAATACTTTATCCGCAACACCGCCCAGTACGGCGATTACACCATCTTCTCCCACGCGGGCAGAGATCACAGCCGCAGCGAATTCATCGCCGACGTGGAGGCGCTGGCCGCGTTTTTCCACCGCGAGCTCGGCCTCCGGGAGCAGGACGTGTTCACGATCTTCATGCCGACCAACGCTGAAAGCATCATCACCTTCATGGCGCTCAACAAGATCGGCGTGATCGTCAACTTCGTGCATCCGCTGCTGCCGCCCGAAAACGTGGAGGAGCTGCTGGATTTCACCGACTCCAAGGGCATCATGCTGCTCGATCTGTTTGCGCCGAAGTATGCGCCGATGCTCAAGAAGCTCAATCTGCCCGTGGTGCTCTGCTCGCCGAAGGAATACGCCCTGCCCGACAAGACGGTCTGCCCGATCGACGAAACCGCCCTGCGCGCGCTGTCCACCGGCGATGTGAAGGTCTATGAATACCCGACCGTTCTGAGCCGCTATACCGGCCAGCACGTCAATTCCGTGCCCGAGGGCAGGCGCTTTGTCGCCGTCTATATGAACGGCGGCGGCACCACCGGCCGCAGCCGCACGATCAAGCTGTCGAACTATGCGCTCAATTCCGTCATCTACGGTCTCGGCGCGGTGAACGTTCCCGTCCGGAAGATCGGCTATGACACCGAGCTGTGCGCCATGCCGTTCTTCCACGCCTTCGGCCTTTGCGCCGGCGGCCTCAACGCGCTCAACAAGGGCGCGCGCTCCATCTTCCTGCCGAAGTTCGACCCCGATCAGTTCATTTCGCTGATCAAGCAATACCATGTGACGGAGTTCAACGGCGTGCCGAACATGTATAAAAAGCTCGTGGAGCATCCGGACTTCGATATGCCGGAGCTCCAGAGCATCAGCGTTATGTATTCCGGCGGCGATTTCGTCAGCCCGCAGCTGCTGGAACGGATCTACGCCGTCATGCGCAAGAACGGCTCCAAGGCCGAGTTCTGCGCGGGCTACGGCCTGACGGAGTGCGGCGCGGTCTGTTCGGCCAACCGCCTCTGGGCCAACAAGCCCGGCACGATCGGCCAGCCGATCCAGGGCCTGCGCTTTGAAATCTGGGACGACAACAATCAGCCGCTGCCCTGCGGCGAGGTGGGCCAGATCGTCATCACCGGCGCGTCGATGATGGAGGGCTATCTCACGAGAAGCGGCCCCGCCGACGCGGGCATCTACCGCGACGAATTCGGCACCAGATGGATTCTCACCGGCGACCTCGGCAAAATGGACGAGGACGGCTACGTCACCTTTATCGGCCGCAAAAAGCGCGTGATCATCATTTCCGGCTACAACGTCTATCCTGTCGACATCGAACAGCTGGTGGAAACGCTGCCCTACGTGCGCGAATGCTGCGCCGTGCAGGGTTTCCAGGGCGACAGGCCCATTGTGCGCCTGTTCGTGGTCAAGAACGACGACAGCGACGAGGAGGCCTGCCGCGCCGAAATCACGGCGCTCATTGCAGACAACCTTTCGAAGTTCAGCGTGCCCAAGGAGATCCGCTATATCGACGAGATCCCGCGCACGCGGCTGCAAAAGGTGGACTTCATGGCGCTTTCACAGTTCACGCCGGAAAACTGAACAAAAATGATTGCATCGCCCGGGCTGTTGTGCTATAATATAAACTAACAGATTTTGGGCAGGAAAGAAGGACGTCCCATGATTTTGGAAGATCTGACGACATTGCGCAACTTCAAGCATATGGTGGACTACGCCGCGGAAAATTACGGCGCGGACCCGTTTGTGACGTGGAAAACGCCGGACGGCGTCGTCAGCCGTACCTACGCGCAGTTCAAGGCCGACACGGAGGCGCTCAGCCGCTTCTTTGTTGAAAACGGCCTCAAGGGCGCGCACGCCGCCATCATCGCCGCCAATTCCTACGCCTGGCTCACGGCCTATTTCGGCACGGCGAACAGCGGCAGCGTGGCCGTGCCGCTGGCGGCCAACGAAACCCCCGAGCAGCTTTGCCGTCTCGTGGATTTTGCCGACTGCAGAGTCGTCTTCCTTGACAAGGCGCACGCGTCCCTTGTGCCGCTGCTGCGCGAACAGGCGCCGCAGGTGCAGCACTTCGTCTTCCTCGACCAGAAGGGCGCGGACGATGCGCTGCTTTTGCCGCAGCTGCTGAAAGACTATGCGGGCAGCTACGAGGTTGAGCCCGACGGCGACGACATGGCCGCGATCCTCTTCACCTCCGGCACCACGGGCTTCCCCAAGGGCGTCATGCTGACCCACCGCAACTTCGTGCTTTCCGCCACCTGCGTCCATGTGGCCTGCCCCACGCATACGCTGCTTTGCGTGCTGCCGCTGAGCCACGCCTTCTGCTTCACGGCGATCATCACCAAGGGTATTGCCAAGGGCAAGGAAATCTATATCAACGACGCGCTGCCCAATCTCATGGAAAACATCCGCCTGTTCAAGCCGGAGTCCATGGCGGTGGTGCCGCAGCTGGCCAAAAAGCTGATGTTCGGCGCGCTGCAGTTTGCCAAGGCTCGCCCCGACCTGACCGAAAACGAAGCCGTCAAGGCCTTCTTCGGCGGCAAGATCATCGACATCATCTCCGGCGGCGCGCCGCTGGAGCCGGAGCTTGCCATCCGCTTCGATCAGACCGGCGTGCCCGTGCTCAACGGCTACGGCATGACCGAGTGCGCGCCCATCATTGCGAACAACGCCACGTTCTGCCATCGGGCCGGCTCCGTGGGCAAGCCCATTCCCTGCATGGAAGCGATCATCCGCGACGGCGAGCTGCTGGTCAGGGGGCCGACCGTGTTCCGGGGCTATTATAAAAACGAAGAAGAGACCAGACAGGCCTTCACCGAGGACGGCTGGTTCAAAACCGGCGACCTCGGCCACTTCGACAACGACGGCTTCCTCTATCTGACCGGCCGCAGCAAGAACCTGATTCTGCTCGACAACGGCGAAAACGTTTCCGCCGAACAGCTCGAGGACCGCTTCGCCAATGAGCACGCCGTGAAGGAAGTGGTCTGCTACGGCGAGGGCAACGCCATCGTGGCGGAGGTGTTCCTCGACGCGGACTATCTGAAATCCAACAATATCACCGACGCGGACGCCTGGATGATCGGCGTGCTGCAGCGGGTCAACAGCGGCCTTGCGTCGTTCCAGCGCATTTCGCGCTTTGTGATCCGCCCGGTGCCGTTCAGGCGCAACGCCTCCATGAAGATCATCCGCAACTTTGAGCACACCAAACAGGCGCGTCGGGTCGTGCCGCCCGAAACGCCGACCCAGCGCAAGGTCATCGCCGCGGCGAAGGACGTTTTGCTGCTCGACGAGATCGGCATCGACGACAACTTCTTTGCCCTCGGCGGCAGCAGCCTTTCCGCCGTGGAATTTGCCCTCGCGCTCAACGTCGAAGCGCAGCTGGTCTATGACAAGCCGTTCTTCGGCCTGCTGGCCGACGCCATCGACGCCATGCAGGAGGAGGCGGACAGCGCCGACGATGAAACGCTCAACGGCCTGATTGCCGAAACGCGCGGCGGCACGCGGCAGGGGACGGCGAAGCACGTTCTTCTGACCGGCGCCACGGGCTTCCTCGGCGCCCACGTGCTGCACGCGCTGCTGCAAAAGGACGTGCAGGTCGCCGTACTGGTGCGCAGCGAAGAGCGCTTCCTGCGCCGTATGCGCTATTACTTCGGCGATCTCGACCTGTCGCGCGTGCGCGTCGTGATCGGCGACGTGGAACAAAAGAACCTCGGCCTCACCGAGGAACTCTGCGGCGCGCTGGCAGGGGAGATCGACACCGTGATCCACACGGCGGCCAACGTGCACCACGCCGGCGACTACGCCGATCTGGCGCGGACCAACGTGGACGGCACGAAAAACGTGATTGCCTTCTGCAAAAAGGCGAACGCCGTGTTGCAGCATACCTCCACCACCAGCCTGCACGGCGCGGGCACGGTGATCGAGGATCACAAGGACGTCGGCTTTGACGAAACGATGCTCTATATCGGCCAGCACTACGCCGACAACGTCTATATTCACAGCAAGTTCGAAGCCGAACGCGCGGTGCTGCTGGCACGCAAAGACGGCCTTTCGGCCAACATCTTCCGCATGGGCAACCTGACCTGGCGCCGCAGCGACGGCGTGTTCCAGCCGAACGCGGCCGACAACGGCTTCCTGCACCGCGTGCGCGCGATTCTGAAGCTCGGCCTTGTCAACGACAACATGGACAAGTTCCCGATGGATCTGACGGCCATTGACGACGCGGGGGAGGCGGTCGCCGCCCTGTCGCTGCAGCCGGCCGTCAACGAGATCTATCACATCATCAACCCCAACTATCTGCCCACGCGCGGGCTGTTCCGCCTGCTGGACGTGCCGTACCGGGAGGCCTCCACCGCCGAAACGATTGAAACCGTGATGGCGAACACCGACGACCGCGACGTGCACGTGTTCGAGTTCTATTCGCTGATCTCGGGCCGCAGTGAGAACGTGGACGTCAGGACCGATTTTACCGAAACGGCGCTGCGCGGCTGCGGCTTCCGCTGGACCGCCCCCGACGCGCGCTACCTGAAGCTCGGCAACCACTGCCTCGGCTATGACGCTTTCCTGCCGAAGCCGATGCGCACGACCGGCGGCACGATGACCTATATCCAGAAGCTCTTCCTCGGCGTGCTGCGCGACGCGCAGATGCCGGAGAGCGAAACGGTTGCCCGCGCCGGCTGCATTGAAACGCTGCCGCAGTATGCCGAAAAGCTCGGCATGCAGAAGCCGCTGGTCATTACGTTCGGCTTTGCGCTCGCCATGCCGACGGTCAAGGCGGCGCTGGACAAGCTGCCCGGCTTCGTGCCGTTCACCGACATTCCGGGCGAACCGACGCTGCCTGACGCCGACGCCGCGCTGGCGCTTTATCAGAGGGAGGGCTGCGACGGCATCGTTGCCGTCGGCGGCGGCTCCGTGCTCGATATTTCCAAGATCACCGCGCTGCGCGCCGGCAACCCGGGCGCCGTTGTGGACGATATCTGCAAGATCGATTCCAAAGCGAACCGCTGCGTGCCGTTCATTGCCGCGCCGACCACGGCCGGCACCGGCTCCGAGGTGACGATCTTTGCCGTCATCACCGACGAGGAGGGCAAGAAGAAGCCCTTTGCCAGCACGAAGTTCCTGCCGGACGTCATTCTGCTTGACGCCGCGCTGACGCTTTCCGTGCCGAAGGCGACCACGGCCTTCACCGCGATCGACGCGCTCAGCCATGTCACCGAGGCCGCCGTCAGCCTTTACGCGCCCGCGTTCGCCGAAGATCTGGCCGACGCGTCCGCCGCCGCTGCCGCCGTCTTCCGCGCGCTGCCGCAGGCGATGGAAGACCCGAAGAACCTTGCCGCGCGCGAAGCGCTGCTGCTCGCGTCGCACAAGGCGGGCATCGCCTTCCGCCGCGCCAGCACGGGGTATATCCACGCCGTGGCGCACCGGCTCGGCGAATTCTATCACGTGCCGCACGGCCTTGCCATCGCCGCCGTGTTCACCGGCGTGCTGCGCGCCTCGCGGCCCTATCCGGACGCCGCGCTGGCTAAGCTGGCCGCCGCCTGCGGCCTGGGCGAAACGGCCGACGCCTATCTGGACGGCGTGGACAAGCTGATTGCCGACGCGGGAATCGACCTCGGCAGCGTCCGGGTGCAGCCCGCCGATCTCGACGAGATCGTGCGCAAGGCGCAGGACGAAGCGAAGGTCACGGGCTATCCCAGACCGTTCAGCGACGCCGCGCTGCGCCGGCTGATTGAAACCGTTCTTCTTTGATCTGAAGCCGTGCCCGGCAGATCCGCTGCGGATTTGCCGGGTGTTTTTTGCCCCGATCCGTTCATAAAATCAAAAAAAGCCTTGCAATCCTTTTTATAAAGCTGTATAATAAATAAAAATATGCGCACTTTTTGCCGCACTTGGCACATCCCGTGTGCAAGAAGGTGGAATGGAAAGACAATGAATTCCAAAAACATGATGTATATCCTCAAGCGCATCCTGCTGGCGCTGCTGACGGTCTGGGTCGTCATCACGATCACTTTCTTCGTCATGCACGCCGTGCCGGGCGGCCCGTTCCTGGGCGAAAAGGCCATGAGCGAGGCCACGGTCAAGGCGCTTGAAGCCAAGTACGGCATGGATAAGCCGCTGATGACGCAGTACTTCACCTATCTCAAGGATATCGTGACGCGCTTCGACTTCGGCCCCTCCATCAAGCAGCGCGGCCGCATGGTCATCGACGTGATCGCCGACGGCATGAAGACCAGCGTCAAGCTCGGCCTCATCGCCGCCTTCCTCGCGCTGATTACCGGCGTGGTGCTCGGCGCCGTGGCGGCCCTGCGGCGCAACAGAATCATCGACAAGGTCATCATGGTGATCACCACGGCCTTCGTTTCCATGCCGTCGTTTATCATGGGCGTTCTGCTGCTGATTGCGTTCGTCATCCGGCTCAAATGGCTGCCGGGCAACGGCGCCACGTCCGGGGGCCTCGTGCTGCCGATCATCACGCTGTCGCTCTATCCGATGGCCTACATCACCCGTCTGACCCGGTCGTCCATGCTCGACGTGCTCGGCCAGGACTATATCCGCACCGCGCGGGCCAAGGGCGTTTCCAAATGGAAGATCATCTTCGGCCACGCGATGAAGAACTCCCTGATTCCGGTCATCACCTATTTCGGCCCGATGATCGCCTACATCGTCACGGGCTCCATCGTGGTGGAACAGATCTTCGCCGTGCCGGGCATCGGCCGGTTCTTCGTGTCGAGCATCATCAACCGCGACTATCCCATGATCATGGGCACCACGATCATTCTTGCCATTCTGATCGTCGTCATGAACATGGTCAGCGACATCCTCTACAAGGTTGTTGACCCGCGGATCAAATTTGACTGAGGAGGGGATGGAGCATGAAGCATAAACCGTTTTCCATGCAGGTGAATCTGGACGATTTCATCCCTGCCACAGAAGAAGAAAAAGCCTATATGGTGCAGATGCGCCCCTCCACCACGTTCTTCCGCGACGGCGTGAAGCGTCTGGTGAAGAACCGCGTCGCCCTTGTCAGCTTCATCGTGATCGTGCTGATCACGCTTTCCGCCATCATCATTCCGGCCTTCTGGCCCTACGGCTATGAGCAGATGCTGGGCGTCACGCCGGGCCAGCCCGTGGACGCCTCCTACAACAACCTGCAGCCGCTGCATTACAGCACCACCGAGCAGGCGAAAATCGCCGCGGGCGAAACCGTGTTCCCGCATCTGTTCGGCACGGACTCCTCCGGCCGCGACTATTTCATCCGCGTGGTCTACGGCACGCGCATCTCGCTGGCCGTCGGCTTCTTCGCCAGCATCATCGTGCTGATTATCGGCATCCTCGTCGGCTCCGTTGCGGGCTATATCGGCGGCAAGGTCGACCTGATCATCATGCGCATCGTGGATATCATCTATTCGCTGCCCGACATGCTGATGGTCATTCTGCTTGCCTCCGTGCTGCGTCTGACGCTGAACCAGGCGCTGGCCGGCACGCCGCTCGAAAAGATCGGCTCCAACATCATCAGCCTGTTCATCGTGTTCGGCCTGCTCTACTGGGTCTCCATGTCGCGTCTGATCCGCGGCCAGATCCTTTCGCTGCGCGAACAGGAATACGTGCTGGCGGCGCAGGCCACCGGCGCAAAGAGCGGCTGGATCATCCGCAAGCACCTGATTCCGAACTGCATCAGCGTGGTCATCATCTCCACGGCGCTGCAGATTCCGAACGCGATCTTCACCGAAAGCTACCTGTCGTTCCTCGGCCTCGGCGTCAATGCGCCCATGCCGTCGCTCGGCTCGCTGGCCGCGGACGCGCTCAACGGCATCAGCTCCTACGCTTACCGTCTTGTCATTCCCGCCATCGTGATCTCGCTGATCGTGCTGTCGCTGAACCTCTTCGGCGACGGACTGCGCGACGCGTTCGATCCGAAGCTGAACGCATAAGGGAGGTGCAGATATGAGCTTATTGGAAGTCAGAAACCTGCACACCTCGTTCTTCACCGACGCCGGTGAGGTGCGCGCGGTCAACGGCATTTCGTTCAATCTGGACCGCGGCAAGGTGCTCGGCATCGTGGGCGAATCCGGCTCCGGCAAATCCGTGACGGCCTATTCCATCATGCAGATTCTTGCCGAAACGGGCAAGATCGTGGACGGCTCGATCAAGCTGGACGGGCAGGAGCTCGTCGGCGCGGGCGAAAAAGTCATGCGGACCGTGCGCGGCAACAAGGTTTCAATCATTTTCCAGGACCCGATGACGTCGCTGAACCCGACCTATACCATCGGCCACCAGCTGACCGAAGCAATCATGCTGCACACCAACCGCGACAAAAAGCAGGCGTGGGATCGCGCCGTGGAAATGCTGAAGCTGGTCAACGTCAACGAACCCGAAAAGCGCATGAAGCAGTATCCGCACGAGCATTCGGGCGGTATGCGCCAGCGCGTGATGATCGCCATGGCCCTCGCGTGCGAGCCGGACATTCTGATTGCCGACGAGCCGACCACGGCGCTCGACGTGACCATTCAGGCGCAGATCCTCGAGCTGATGCAGTCTCTGCAGAAGGAGCTCGGCATGGCCATCATCATGATCACCCACGACCTCGGCGTCGTGGCGCAGATGTGCGACGAGGTGATCGTCATGTACGCCGGCTCCATCTGCGAGCAGGGGACGGCGGACGAAATCTTCTATCATCCGCGCCATGAATACACCAAGGGCCTGATGCGGTCCATCCCGAGCGTGGACAACGCCGGCGAAAAGCTCCGGCCGATCACCGGCACGCCGATCGACCTGCTGAACATGCCCAAGGGCTGTCCGTTCGCCCCGCGGTGCGACAACGCGATGAAAATCTGCATCCGCGAACGCTGCGAGCGCATGGAGATCAACGAGAACCATGCGGCGGCCTGCTGGATGAACGTGAAAAACGCGGCCGAAACGCCGCAGCAGGATGAGGAGGCGACGCAGTGATGGCAGAAAAAAGCAACACGCCGCTGGTCGATATCCGGCATCTGAAGGAATACTTCAACATCAACGTCGGCCCGTTTGTGACAAAGCCGCTCAAGGCGGTGGACGACGTCTCGTTCACGATCAACCGCGGCGAAACCCTCGGTCTGGTCGGCGAATCCGGCTGCGGCAAGACCACCGTCGGCCGCACGATTCTGCAGCTTTACAAGCCCACCGGCGGCGAAATCTATTACGACGGCAAGCTCGTCAAGACCAGGGCGGACCTCAAACAGTTCCGCACCAAGGCGACCATGGTGTTCCAGGATCCCTATTCCTCGCTGAACCCGCGCATGACCGTCTCCGACATCATTGCCGAGCCGCTGGACGTGCACAAGCTTTGCAAAACCAAGGAGGAGCGCCGCGCGCGCATCCTTGAGCTGATGAACTACGTCGGCCTCAACTCGGAGCACGCCTCGCGCTATGCCCACGAGTTTTCCGGCGGTCAGCGCCAGCGCATCGGCATTGCCCGCGCGCTCGCCGTGAACCCGGAATTCATCGTCTGCGACGAGCCGGTGTCCGCGCTGGACGTGTCCATTCAGGCGCAGGTCATCAACATGTTCGACGAGCTGCAGGACCGTCTGGGCCTGACCTATCTGTTCATCGCGCACGACCTTCTGGTGGTGCGTCATATCAGCGACCGCATCGCCGTGATGTACCTCGGCAAGATGGTGGAGCTTGCGGACGCAAAGGAGATCTACGATCATCCGCTGCACCCGTATTCCCAGTCGCTGATTTCGGCGGTGCCCGTGCCCGACCCGAACATCGCCCGCGCCAACAAGCGCATCGTGCTCACCGGCGACATTCCCTCGCCGCTGAACGCGCCGTCGGGCTGTCCGTTCCGCACCCGCTGCCGCTACGCCTGCGACAAGTGCGCGGAATCCATGCCGGAATTCAAAGAAGTCTCGTCCGGCCACTTCGTCGCCTGCCACCGCACGGCGGAGATCAACTGAGTAAAAAACCCGGAACCACCGGGCAAAATAAAAGGAGGATATTCCTATGAAAAAACTGTTAGCAGTGCTTTTGACGCTCGCGATGGTCGTAACGCTCTTTGCGGCCTGCGGCGACAAGAAGCCCGCCGCCACCGCGAGCGAGATCAACGTCTGCATCGCGTCGGAACCCGACACGATCGACCCCGCGCTCAACTCCGCGGTTGACGGCGCAACCCTGATCGCGCATCTGTTCAGCGGCCTTGCCAAATGGGCGCAGGACGACAAGGGCGCGCTCGTGATCGTTCCCGACGCTGCGGAAGAACTGACCGAAGGCGTGAAGAACGACGACGGCACCGTGACCTATACCTACAAGCTGCGCGACGGCCTGACCTGGTCCGACGGTCAGCCTCTCACCGCTCAGGACTTCGTGTTCTCCTGGAACCGTTCCTGCTCGCTGGAGCTCGGCGCCGACTACGGCTACATGCTTGAAATCGTGGACGGCTATGCCGACACCCAGGACGAAAGCAAGCCCGACGCGAAGCTGAACGTCAAGGCGATCGATGAGAAGACCCTCGAAGTCACCCTGACCACCGACGTTCCCTATTGGAACGAGCTGCTTGCGTTCCCCAGCTACTTCCCCGTGCGTGAAGACGTGGTTGCCAACGAAAGCTGGGCCACCGATCCCGCCACCTACGTCTGCAACGGCGCTTACAAAATGGCTTCCTGGGCTCACAACAGTGTGATCACCCTGGAAAAGAACGAGAACTACTATGACGCCGACAAGGTCACGATGGATAAGATCAACTTCTATCTGTCCGACGACGCCAACAACATGCTTGCCAACTTCAAGAACGGCGACTGGAAACTGATCGACGACGTGCCGACCAACGAAATCGCCACCCTGAAGGCCGAATATCCCGACGAGTTCAAAGTGGTCGGCCAGATCGGTACTTACTATGTCTGCTGGAACATCAACGAAGACATCCTGCCCGCCGGCGCTGACGTGGAGGATCCCGAAGCCGCGCGCGAAGAGATCCGCAACGCCATCACCCTGCTGTTCGACCGCAACTACATTGTTGACGAGATCGCACAGGGCGGCCAGGTGCCCGCTTCTTCGTTCGTCGCCATGGGTATGACCGATGCCGACGGCAAGACCGAGTTCTATAAGAACGCCGGCTCCAGCGGCGCGTTCGACGGCTATTATGACGTGGCCGCCAACGCCGTGAAGGCGAACTTTGACAAGGCTGTCGAAGTGCTCAAGAAGTACTATGACTACGACGAAGCCACCGGCAAGTTCACGAACTTCCCGAGCCTGACTTACCTCTACAACACCAGCGAAGGCCACAAGGCCATCGGTGAATACCTGCAGAGCGCGCTCGACAACATCGGCATCTCCATGAAGCTGGAGAACCAGGAATGGAACACCTTCCTGAACACCAGAAAGCAGGGCGACTATTCCATCGCGCGTAACGGCTGGCTTGCCGACTACAACGATCCCATCAGCTTCCTTGACATGTGGACCTCCATCTCCGGCAACAACGACGTTCAGTTCGGCAAGGGCGCCAACAAGGATCTCAAGCACTACAGCCTTGACCTGACCCCGTACGGCTACGACGTGAAGGTTGAAAACGGCACCTGGGCAGAGACCTATGACGTGCTCATCAGCACCATCAAGACCTGCACCGATACCGACAAGCGCTTCCAGATGATGCACCTGGCAGAGGATATGCTCATGGCGACCGGCTGCCTGTGCCCGCTGTACTACTACACCGATCTGTTCATGATCAGCAAGGACGTGAAGGGCTTCTTCTCCAACCCGCTTGGTTATAAGTACTTCATGTATACCACTGTTGAAGCGTAAGGCAGAACGGCCGTCGTATTCAGCGAAGATCGAAAAGAAAAACAGGTATAACTGAACAACAGGGCGCAGCCTGCAAGCTGCGCTCTGCTTTTTTGCGTTTCTTCGGATGGGCTTCGCCCATACCCGATTTTTGTTTTTCTTTTCTCGTCGTTTTTTTGCTCTCGGCGTGCAACAGCACAGCCTTCGAGCAAAGAAAACGCCGTCTTCATCTGAATACGGCAGCCGTGGAAGATTCATAAAGATTTTTTAACACCATTGACGATTATCGGAGAATCGGGTATGATGTGCATATCAGGTTTCTGCATCATTTGAACGGAAGGGAGCGCTGCGGCATGGAACGGATCACGCTTGACCCCGAAAAGACCTTTCAGACGATCGAATCGTTCGGCGCTTCCGGCGCCTGGTGGGCGCAGGTCGTCGGCGGCTGGGAGGAACCGGACGCGGAAAGCGGCCTGCCCAAGCGCGAGCGCACGGCGCAGCTGCTGTTTGACAAAGAAAAGGGCATCGGCCTGAGCTGCTACCGCTATAACCTCGGCGGCGGCTCCGCGCAGAGCGGCAAAGGTGAATTCTCCGTGCCGACCCGGCGGACCGAAAGCTTCGATACCGAAAGCGGCTATGACTGGTCGCGCGACGCAAACGCCGTCTGGATGCTCCGGCGCGCCGCGCAGTACGGCGTGAAGGATCTCGTCGTGTTCGTCAACTCGCCGCCCGAGCGCTTCACGGTCAACGGCATGACCCACTGCGACAAGCCGTTCAGAAGCAATCTTGCCGAAAAGCGCTATCCGGACTTCGTGCGCTACTGCCTTGACTGCACGGCGCATTTCCGGGCCGAGGGCATTCCGGTGCGGTTCCTTTCGCCGGTCAACGAGCCCGTGTGGAAATGGACCGGCGGGCAGGAGGGCTGCCACTACCGGCCGCGGCAGGTGCGGCGGCTGCTGCGTCTGTTCGCCGACGAGCTGGACAAGCGGCCCGACCTCTCCGACCTGCGCCTTTCGGGCGCCGAAAACGGCGATATCCGCTGGTTCAACAAGACCTATACGCGCATCATCCTGGGCGACCCGAAGATCCGCGCCCGCGCCGGCGCCGTGGACGTCCACTCCTACTTTCTGGATCCGCCGTCGGCGCTGCTCAGGCGTCTTTGCGGTGACCGGCTGCCGTATTTGCGGCGCTTTCGGCGCTGGCTCGACCGCCGCTTTCCCGGCGTGCCCGTGCGCACGAGCGAATGGACCCACATGCAGCCCGGCCGCGACTGGGGCATGGACTCTGCGCTGGAGCAGACGAAGATCATGCTGGAGGACCTCACGATCCTCAACGTGTCCTCGTGGCAAAACTGGATCGCCGTTTCCGACGTGGACTACTGCGACGGTTTGCTCTATCTGGACGCCGAAACGCGCACCCTCGCCCCGGCGAAGCGCTACTACGCCTTCGGCCAGTTTTCAAAGTTCATCGAGCCGGGGAGCGTCCGCATCGCCGCGGACGCCGGAGCATCCTTGCGGGCCGCCGCTTTCAAAAAAGGCGGAAGCCTTGCCGTTGTAATCGCCAATTTCGGCGCCGAGGCCGTGGAAGCGGCGCTGCCGGATCGGGTCAGGGCGATTTACGTGACAAGCGAGACCCTGTCGCTCGCGCCGGTTCCGGCTGAAACGACGTTCTCTTTCCCGCCAAAAAGTGTGACAACAATTCTCATAGCCGAAGAAGGATGATACGCCCATGATGGAAAAGGTCAAAGAATGGATCCGAGATCTCATCGCCTACTGGCGGGTGCCCGCCGCAGGCGACAGCGTCGCCTACCGGGAATACCTGATGCTCTCGGTGGGCTGGCTCGGCATGCGCCTTGCCACGGTGTTCGGCATCGCCTTTGCCGTCAACGACCCGTTCACCGCCATGACGCTGCAAATGACCCACCGCGACCTGCTGATCTTCGGCTATATCTGCACGGCCATCGGTTACGCGCTGGCGCCCCTGAACGCCTATATCATCGACAATCTGCGCTCCCGCGACGGCAAATACCGCGTGTTCATCAAGCTGGCGATCCCGTCCGGCCTGCTGTCGTTGTTTGCACTGTTCTTCCCCTATGAAAAGATGGGTTACGTTCCCATGATTATTTCGCTGTTCCTGATCGGCCAGATTCAGGGCTACGTGCAGGGCTGGTACAGCACGGGCGTGAGCAACCTCGTCTACGTGATCTCGCCGAACTCGCAGGAGCGTGTGCGGATCATGACCGTGAGCTCGCTGGTCCACAATTTTGCGCCGAGCCTGACCGGCTTTCTGATCCCCGTTCTCAGCGACGTGCTGGCCGACGGCGACCTGTATAACATCCGCACCTACCGCATGATCTATCCCGTGTTCATTGTCGTCGGCGTGGTGATGAGCCTTGCCGCCTGGTACGGCGTGCGTGAGCGGATCATTGTGCCGCGCTCACGCGTGACCCGGGTCGGCCTTTGGGACGCGCTGCGGGCGGTATCGAAAAACAAGCTGTTCTGGATCAAGTGCTCCGACAACTGGAACAACTTCATGGAAGACAGCAAAAACGTGCTGATGCAGTGGCTGTTCTATTACGGCAAGGTGGGCTCCATGACGACCTACGGCGTTATGGACACGCTGTCGTATAACTCCTCCATGTGGGCCATGCTCGCGTCGCCCTGGCTGATCGACAAGCTGGGCAAGAAAGGCTTCAAGCTGACCAAGAATATCTCGCAGGTGTTCATCACGCTCGGCCTCGCGCTGACCTATAAAAAGAGCCTTGCGCTCATCTTCATCTTCTATTTTCTCAACCGCTTCTGGGAGACGACCGAGGTCATCGACCGGGCCATGGAATCCGACATCCGCGACTATCAGCAATACATCAGCGGCGAGCGCATCGACGGCTCCTTCGGTGTGGTCGACACCTACGTCGGCGGCGCGGTGGGCGCGGTGACCAACCTGTTCGTGCCGTGGGTCTATCGGCGCAACGGCTTTGACGGCACTGACTATTCCGTGCTGAACGTCTTCCGCGAAGACGGCAGCTATAACAGCGGCAACGTGCTGTATACGCTGCTGGACAAGCTGCTGTGGATTTCGCTCATCGGCGCGGCGATCGACGTTTTGCCGTGGTTCGCCTATGATATTTCCGAAACGGGACAGAAGTCGATGATCCGGGTCATCCGGATCCGCACGCTGATTGAGGACAGAGACGCCG
>JAEEGI010007611.1_pt1 | contig 24223 bp, 15 predicted proteins | sample 8958751 | NCBI WGS metagenome assembly JAEEGI01 (sample SAMN16246545, study PRJNA631951) | gut metagenome | biome: gut microbiome; feature: rumen; material: KS-attached | host: Bos | place: Iran: Karaj | collected 2018-10
TTGTTTGTCTGCCATCCTGCCTGATGGGGAAAATGGCCTCGTATGCGGCATCGGTCTCACCATTGTCAGCCATGAACAGCATTTGGTAAGCACTCCAGGAGCCCACACCAGTGGTATTGAGCTTGTAACCGGAGGACATCACTTGACTGGCATACTGGGCTGCCTTTGGGTATTGTCGTGAACCTGTATAAACTTCGGAATTCAGATAAAGACGCGCAAGGAGAAGCCATGCGGCTGCCTTGTCGACACGGCCGTAATGAGCGTCGGAAGACTTTTTGGCATTAGCGAAACTTAACTGAGGCTCTATTTCCAGCAACTCACTTTCAATAAAATTGAACATCCGGGAACGGGTGTACTGGTCAGGCTTATCGGAAGCGTTGTCGGTCAGGAAAGGAACATTCCCCCATCCATCCATCAACAGGTAATAATTCAGAGCGCGGAGGAAGCGTACTTCTGCCGTCATCGTTACATCGTGATCCCCATATTCCTGCAAATACCGGTTGCAGATAGAGACACCTTTATAAAGAAGATCATAGAAGGCTCCGAGCATCGGATTGGAAGCATCATAGGTATTGAAACATAAATCGGGGATCCCGTCATTCCCCCACGCACAGATAGCCTCATCTGTGGTCAGTTCGTTGGCGTTCCACATCTGGCTGATGCATCCTGAAGAAACATCGTCTACACCGCGGGCACCGTCCACGGCAAAAAAGGAATAGCACTCGTTAAACAGCCCGTCAGGATTCGTGCCCGAACCTAAATCAGGATGAGGATGATCTTCCACACAAGAAGTGAGACATGCTGCCAGCAGAAAGACAACATTCGTAATGATCGTGCTGATATGGTTCTTCATTCCGAATACGAAAAGGTCAAATCGCTGTGGTCTTTTCACTTAAATGTCTTTTTTGATGTCACGAAGATTCATATCCTTTCTGGATTAATACGTCTGCAAAGATAGCAATTATTTTGATAGGGTGGAAAGCCAATATGACACTTGAAACCATTGCCAAGTTGGAGCAAGCCCTTTCTTTTGATTTAATCGGACAAGGTTTGCTTGGATTCGACAATTCTGTTCCCGAAGAAGGAGTCGTTGGTTATCTGAATGACTCATCCACCGGTGAGCCGATATCTGATGAAGTCAAAACCGGCAGACTCGTTGACGGATACAGGCCCAGAAAGAAAAAGGGTCCCAAGAGTTCCAGATAACGCTGGAACTCTTCAGGGTTCTCTCCCATCACGGCAGCCTACTGTCCGGAACCGGACACATCAGCATTACCGGACTCCTCCGGGCTGCAGGCCGCCAGGAATGAAACCATGGTAACAGCGGACACAACCGCCAGGACCGTTCTGATTCGTGAATGACGCTTTTTGTATGAAGATTAGAATTGTATAAAATGAGGACAGTATTCTGTCACCGGGATTCATGCCTGATGCGAATTAATTCGCCAAAAGATAGTCATTTTTCTTTTCAGGGGCAATGATCCCGGGAGAGTCCCGGGAAAATACTACCGGGAGCGTTGTGCCAGTATGTCAGATGATGCCGAGTTCCTGGGCTTTGCGGAGCATGTCGGAGACGTTGCGGACTTCCATCTTGGCGTAGATGTGCTGGCGGTGGGTGTTGACCGTATGGACGGACAGGAAGGTCCGTTCGGCGATCTGGGCGGCGGTGAGGCCTTCGGCGCTGAGGCGGATGATCTGGATCTCCCGCTGCGTCAGGCCGATGTCGGCGATCTTTTCGCTCCGCCGGACCAGGACGTCGCCCACGTAGGAAGCGACGTCGGCATTGATGGACCGGGCGTTCCGGGCCAGTTCGTCGCAGCGGGCCCGGATCTCTTCCGGGCGGAGGGTGGGAGCCGCGGCGGAAAGGTCGGCAATCTCCTGGGCCATGGCTCCGACCGGATTCTTCAGGTCCTTTGCGAGGAATTGGATGAGTTCCTCCTTGGCGTCGTTGACGCGCCGCAGTTCGTTGTTGCGGCGGTGGATCTTGCGGATATGGGTGACCCCCTGGACGATGACGGCCAGGGCCAGGAGCAGGGCCAGTGCGAGAAGCCAGACCTGGTAGCGGCTCCGCTCGACCTGCCGTTCCTTCTCCTGCACTTCATGGCGGGTTTCCATGTCCTGCAGGGTTTCGTCCTGCTTCTGGAGGATGTATTTCTGGATGTGGAAGACGTAGTCGTCATGCGCGTCCAGCGCCTTCCCGTACGCTCCCGTACGCGTGTACAAGCGCACCAGGCGGTCGTCCAGCGCAGATGCCGTGAGATGGTCGGAATCCTTCAGGGAGGACAGGGCCTGCTCGAAGTACAGGATTGCCTCTTCGTTGCGGCCGCCCTGCTGGAACCAGCGGGAACGGAACAGGATGCCGTTGCGCCGCAGCCGTGGCAGGTCGCAGGAATCGCAGAGGGCCTGCCCCCTGTCCAGCCACTCCCCGGCGGTACGGTAGATGTCCGGGTCAATGGGATCCGACCAGCGGTTCTTGTTGATGTACAGGGAACCGATTACCAGGCATGCTTCGCATTGCTGCTCAATTGCTTCCGCCTCTTCCGCCAGGACCAGGGCCTCGCGGGCATACGCCAGGCCTTCGTCATTCCGTCCGGTCTCCGGGGAGATCTCGGCATAGGAGCAGAGTTTGGCCTTGGAGACCAGGATGCCCGAAAGTTCCTTTCGGAAGCCCCTGTCGCGTGCAATGGCCTCCGCCTCGAGCGCCTTCTCCCAGGCGTCCCCGTCGCGGCTGGCCATGATGTCGATGCCGACCAGGGCCTGCAGGGCCTTCACTTCGCCAAGCCTGTCGCCGGAGCCCCGGGCGATCTCCAGCGCCCGGAGGCCTTTTTCCATGGCGGCCTCGAAGCGCTGGTTGTCAAGGTCTTGCCCGACCTCCTGCAGCAGGACATCCGGCCTGTCCCCGGAAAGGACGGCGGCCGGATGACACGCTGATATCAGCAGCAGGAACAGCAGGAGGGCTTTCCGCATCAATTACATGGATTGTATGATACTACTCCATTCGGACCAGTCATGATGGCGCCGATAGGTAGATACAGACCCTGAAGGGACATAGATGACAAGACTGACATTGCACCTGTAGAAATAGTTGGAATGATTGGATTCGATTGCCTTCGGGGGTACGGTAGGATAGCAGTAGACGGTTTTCAGTTTCGAGCAATAACCAAATGCCCGGTAGCCCATCTTTTCTACAAGGGGAGGAATCGTTACGGTTGCAAGGGTGGCGCATTCGAAGAAGGCTTGTTCACCAATGGTTTTGACCGTCTGGGGAATCTCTATTGCCTGAAGGGAATTGCAACTGCAGAAAGTGAAGTCATCGATGACAGTAAGTCTGTTCGGCAGGTGAATGGTCTTCAGGCCGCTGTTATAAAACGCATGTATCCCAATCGACGTGACGGAATTCGGGATCCAGACATTCTCAAGGGCCTGACAGCCAAGAAAAGCACGTGCCCCGATCGATTTGAGGCCGGAAGGCATCGATACGCTGTTGAGGGAAGAACAACCTTCAAATGTCCTCTCCGAAATTGCCGTCAATTGGGAAGGAATGGCGATCGCTTCCAGGGCGGTGCAGCCCGCGAAGGCCGACGCACCGAGGGAGGTGACCAGGACAGGCGTCCCGAAGATCACTTCCGTCAGGGCGGAGCAGGCGTTGAATGCATGGTCCTCAATCGTCGTGACGCCGGATGGAATGACAATCCTTGGCATGGAAGAGCATTCGTTGAAAGCGTTTTTCTTGATCGTTGTCACCCCTCGGGGAATGTAGATATCCTGTGAAAGGCTCGTGCAAAACATGAATGCGGCTTCGCCGATCGCGGTAATATGCGGTGGAAGAAGCACTTTCTTCAGGTTCGTGCACCCCATGAAAGTCCTGTCCGGCAACGAGGTGATGCCTGTAAAGTAGTTGTAAAAGGACGCGTCGGTAAGCTCCGCATACGAAGACAGGGTCACGGATTTGAGCTGGGCTGCTTCGTACTTGCTCAAATAATTGTTGTTGTTCAGGTCTCCGGTGAAAAGAATGTTATCCCTCACGGACGCCGGCTGCCCCAGCAGGACATCCTCGTTGGCCGGGTCTTTCAGGGTGACGGCTTTCGCATAGCCCTTGCCCGGCGCGACGACCTGATGGTCGATGACGCCGCCGACCAGGCCGTAGCCCTTGTACACGTTGTCCAGGGTGATCTGGAACTTCACCTCGTCGAACATGACGCCGTCATCCTCGACGCGCATGGAACTGTCGGCCAGGATGGCCATATAGGTCGTGCCGCCGGTGGCACTGGAAGCGTGGAGCGAACCGTTGACGGCGGCGTATTCGCCGGACCCGCTCCATCCCATGCCCGTGTTGGTCGCCTGGGTGGGGATATGATAATCCGCCGTGACCGATACCGTATAATCCCTGGCGAGGGACGATTCTTCCGAAGGTACGTTCACGTTCATCTTCAGATAACTGGTCAACAGCTTGAATTCGAATCGCTTGTCTTCGTATTTTGTGCTGCCCTGATAAATGGCGGTGCGGCTGAAGAGCGCATTGAGGTCCGAGTCGATGGACTTGGTGCTATAATCCACCGTCAGGCGCTTCTCGGAAGGATTGTAGCTGAAGATCCCCTGCGAGACGCCTTCCTGGGGGATCAGGGACGCAAGGAGCGTCTTTCCGGCCAGGTCGGCCTCGGTCTTGCCGGCCGCGAGGGTCAGGTAGCCGGTGAAGGTGGCGGAGCGCTGGCCGGCCCCGGACTGCAGGGTGAGGATGGACGGCTCCACGATTTTCCAGCAATAGACCAGCAGCTGGTCGCCCTCCGAGAATACGATGTCGGAGGTGCTTCCGCCGATCGCCATGCGGGTATCGGGCTGGCCGGCCTCTGCGGTGAACGGGACCAGGACCCTGTCGCCGGTTTCAGCGGCGGCGGTGGAGGTTTCCGGCGCGGGATCGAGGATTTCACGGGTGCAGGACCCGGCAAGCGCTGCCGCGAGAAGCAGGATGGAAAGGTATGCTTTTGTCTTCATGGCAGTCCGGATTAATCGTTTTCCTCTTCAAAGTCAAAACCGGGAAGGGTCCCGGTGTTGAAGGATGCGCAGAACATCCGTTCGGGTGAATAATCCGTCACCTTCGTCTGGGGTGCGGCATACGGTTCTCTTTTTCTCATATGCATAGGTTCAGTGATTTTCGGAACAAAAATACCGATAACGCCGGAAAGACGCATAATGATTTTTCAGTATTTTGCTTCCGGCAGGGGGAAATAGATACGTCTGACAGGGGTTTCCCCAGCTGCGCCCTGCTATCACGCGTGCGCAACCCTACTGATACCGGACGGGACGGACGGGGAAGCCGGCGCTGCGGCCCTGGTGGCCCTCGAACGCACCATTCTCCTTGGACCGGAAGCCGAGGCCATAGACGCAGGAAGGATCCTCTTCATAGACAGATGACGAAAGGAGGCCTGTCACCTGTCCGTTTCCGTTGTAGATGCTGTGCTGCAGTTCCTCCGAACCGACCGGCAAAGAATAATAGCCGGTGAAGGGGATGAAGATACTGTTCCCCTCCGTATCGGGCTTTTTGCTTACGATCCTCCACCCGCGGACGACGGTTTTGCCGGAAGCATCCCAGATTTCATTCCCTTTTTTGTCCAGGGGCGTCTCGATCGTCCAGGAATAATCCGGGTCGGAGAGGGTGGAAAGCAAGGCCAGCAGTTCGGCCCGTGTAGGGCAGCGCCACATCCCGCCCAACCTCACGTGCGCGGCGTCGTCACTGGGAAGCAGGGTGACTTCCCGGTCCGGACCGGTCGTTTTGTCACCCCAGTAATCCCACTTGGCGGAAGGGCAGTAACGGGTGAGTTTTTTCGCGTCTCCAGCGGCATGTTTGTACGTCTTCCAGGTGTAGTCATCCTTTTCCTCCGTCTCCCCCCAGGCGAGGAAGTAGCCGTACTCATATTCGTTGGAAGCCCCCAGGTTGCATGATGCCCAGAGGACCTTCCTGCCGTCGACCACTATGCCGAGGTCCACCGCCTCGGGCATCGGCGTAACGCGGTCAACGCCGTATTTCCCCTTGCGGGGCCTGTCGTCTTTGTTGCAGGCGGCGGCCAGTACGGTCAGCACCGCCATGGAAAGGAATAAAAACTTTTTCATTCTGATTCGCAGTGTTCCGCAAGATACGCCATTTATTCCGTTTTTGCAAAACTTCGCGCCTGTGCCTGCGTCCGGCACCCGCACTGGCGCAGGAATTGCCAAAAAAAGCGTATCTTTGCATTTCTGACGGATTTGGAACGGGACTTGCTGGAGAAGGCCACGGTCCGTCGGACCGGAATGCGTTGAATTCAAACGGAAATTGCATATGAGAATCGGGATTCTCAAAACCGCGGCGGTGTCCGCCGCCCTCTGCCTGCCCCTGCTGGCTTCTGCCCAGAAATATGGGAACGGCCTGATCGACAAGACCGTCGCCGTCGTCGGCGCCGAAGCGATCACCATCTCCGACATCGAGGGGCAGGTGCAGATGATGCGCGCCCAGGGCATGGCTTCCGACCGGAACGCCCGCTGCGAAGTGTTGGAGAACATGATGGAATCCAAGATCTTCCTGATGCAGGCGCGCGTGGACTCGCTGAGCGTGAACATGGACATGGTCGAGGGCGAGCTGTCCCAGCAGATGGACATGTTCCGGACGCGGCTGGGCGGCGACGAGGCTGTCGAGAAATACTTCGGCAAGCCGCTGTACCGCCTTCGCCAGGAGTGGCGCAAGACCATGGAGGACCAGAGCCTGATCCAGCAGGAGCAGTCCCAGGTCGCCTCGAACATCCCGGAACTGACGCCCTACGACGTGAAGCAGTATCTCGATACCCTGGCCAGGGAGGATATCCCGCTGGTTCCGGCCAAGTACCAGCTCAGCCAGATCGCCATCTACCCGGACCGGGAGGCGGCGAACCTGGCCGTGAAGGAGAAACTGCTCTCCCTCCGCGAACGCATCCTCTCCGGCGAGAAGTTCTCCACCCTCGCCCGCATCTATTCGGAAGATGTCAACAGCGCCCTCCGGGGCGGCGAGCTCGGCATGGCCTCGAAGTCTTCCTTCTGGCCGGTCTTCTCCGATGCGGCGATGTCCCTGAAGCCGGGCGTGATCTCCCAGATCGTCGAGACCCCGGACGGCTTCCATATCATCGAGGTGCTGGAGAAGAAGGGGGACATGTTCAATGCCCGCCATATCCTGATCAAGCCCAAATACACGGCGGAGGACCAGGAGAAGGCGTTCGCCAAGCTCGACAGCCTCCGCACGGAGATCAATAACGGGGCCGTCTCCTTCGCCCTTGCGGCCCGTTTCTATTCCGAGGATCCGGCGACCCGCACCAACGGCGGCCAGATGGCCGACCCGCACACCGGCTCCTCCTATTTCGAGATCGACCAGCTCAAGCCGCAGGACTATGCGGCCATCAAGGACCTGAAGGAAGGCGAGATCTCCGAGCCGGTCGCGTCGCTGGACAATGAAGGCCGCAACGGCAACACGGTGTACAAGATCATCCGGGTCGACAAGATCCTGCCGTCCCATCCGGCCACCTTCGAGAACGATTATACCCAGCTGCTCGAGCAGGTCCGCCACCAGAAGCAGATCCGGGCCATCGAGGCGTTCATCGACGAAAAGATCAAGACGACGTACATCGTCATCGACCCGATGTACCGGGAGTGCAGCTTCAACCGGGCAGGCTGGGCTGAAAAATTCCGTGCCGACTGATGCAGTTGCGGCGGTTCTTCCTGGTGATCGGGGCGCTCGCCGCCCTCTGTCCCGCCCTCTCCGCCCAGCGGAAGGCGCGGCAGGACAGCCTTGTCACCCTCATCAGCGCCAAGTCCGCCAGCCTGCTGGAAATGAACGGCCAGGACTACCGCAAGGTGGTGGGTCCCGCCCGTTTCCTGCACAACAACACGTACCTCCTCTGCGATACCGCCCTCTGGAACGTGACGACCAACGTCATTTTCGCCGAAGGGCATGTCCAGATCATCCAGGACCGGACCAAGCTCAGCAGTGCGACCCTGGAATATATTGTCGATGAGGACCTTGCGAAGTTCCGCGGCGGGGTGGTCCAGCTGGAGGACAAGGATAAGAACATCCTCCGCACCCACTATCTCGACTACAACACGAAGGACAGCGTCGCCATCTTCCAGAACGGCGCCTCGATGCGGGACAAGGACGGCCAGATCATCGAGAGCCGCTTCGGTTCCTATGATTCCAAGGCCAAGACCTTCCAGTTCATGGACGACGTGAACATGTTCACGGACTCCCTCTTCATCAAGACCTCCAGCCTCGAATACCACTCCGACATCAACACGGCCTATTTCGGCTATGCCACCGACGCCTGGGAGCACGACAACATGCTTTCCGCCGACGACGGCTGGTATGACCGCGACAAGGAGCTGATCTTCTTCCACCGCAACGTCCACCTCCTGACCAAGGACAACGAGGCCTGGTCCGATTCCCTGTATTACCAGCGGGATACCCGGGACCTCGAGATGCTGGGCGAGGTGGAGGTGATGGACACCACCCAGAACGTCTATGGCCTGGCCGGCCGGCTCCAGTACACCGACACGCTGTCGCAGATCCACATGACCCGGGACCCGGCCATCATGTCCATCAGCGAGGAGCGGCACAGGCGCGACACGCTCTATTTCGGTGCCGATACCCTCCTGTACCGCACCATCCTCATGTGCGATATCCACCCCGCCTGGCTCAAGGATGCCAACAAGCGGCTCGCCGACCTGCGGGTCGATCCGGTGACGGAATACCGCCGGAAGGCGGCCGAGGAGGCCCGGAAACGGGAGGAGGAGGCGAAGAAGAACGATCCGAACGCCCCGCCGGAGAATGCTGCCGATGCTGAAAAGGAGAAGGCGGCGGCCCAGCCGGTGGAGGAGAAGAAGGAGGCGCCAGCAAAGCCGTCCAAAGTGCCGGGCGGAAGGGGTCGGCGCGGCCTGCCGCAGCAGCCGGCTGACAGCCTTGCCCGGGCGGCGCTGCCAGACAGCCTGGCCGCCGGCGCGGATTCGCTGCAGGTGCAGGGCGCCCCGGCCGATACGGCCGAGGTGGATTCGACCCGGGTGGCGTTCCTGTGGGCCGTGAACAATGTCCGCCTCTACCGCGACGATATCCAGCTGGCCTGCGATTCCCTGGCTTATTCGGACCTCGATTCCCTGGTCCGCATCTACCGGGATCCCATCATCTATAACGAGAAGGGTACGCGGCAATATACGGCGGACAGCATCTATGTGATCATCAAGGACCAGGAGGTCAAGAAGGCCAACCTCATGGCCAACGCCTTCATCGCGACCCAGGAGGACTCCCTCCTCTTCGACCAGATCAAGGGGGCCGAGGTCGTCGCCTATTTCGACCAGGACCAGACGCTGGAGCGCTTCGATGCGCTGGGCGGCGCGATGGCGCTCTTCTTCCTGGAGGAGAACGACGCCTTTGCGACGGTCAACCGGGTGGAGTCGAAGATGCTCTATGCCCAGTTCAAGGACGGGGACCTCGAGCGGGTCCATTATTTCGAATCCGCCAAGAACGACGCTTACCCGATCGTCCAGGTCCTGCCGGAGAACCGCATCATGAAGGGGTTCAACTGGCAGCCGGAGAAGCGCCCGAAAGGCCGGACGGACGTTACCTCGCTGGTCCCGAGAAAGAGCCAGCGGCGGATCTACGAGTCCCGTCCGCAGGCCCAGTTCAAGTTTACGGAGAATTATTTCCCGGGGTACATGGGCAAGATCCGGGCGGAAATCGCCAAGAAGGATTCCCTCGCCGCCGCGCGCGACCGGGAGCGCCGCCTCCGCGAGCGGGAGCGGGAACTCCTTGCGGCGCAGGAAGCCGCGGATTCCCTGGCCCGGGCCGATTCACTTGCGCTGCGGGATTCCCTTGCGCTGTCCGATGCGCCGTCGCCTGCCGGCAGCCCGGCTGCGGTCGATACCCTTGCCGGATTCCTGCCGGCCGTCCCGGCCGATTCGCTCGCCGGCGGCCGTCCCGTGTCTCCGCCGGACACCGCGGCCGTTTCCGCGCCGGCGGTCAGGGACAGTGCAGCCGCCGTCAAGCCGCAGAATCCGCCGAAGACGGAAAAGGCGTCGCCGACGCCGGAAGAGCTGAAGGCCTTGGAAGCCAAGAAGAAAGCCGAGGAAAAGGCGGCTGAACAGGCCCGGAAGAAGGAGGAGGCCGCCCGCAAGCAGGCGGAGAAGGAGGCGAAAATGGCGGAAAAAGCGGCCCGGAAACAGGAGAAGCAGGAGGCCCTCGAGGCCAAGTGGGCCGAGGAAGACCGGATCTATGAGGAGAAGCAGGCCGCCAAGAAGCAGAAGGAGGTCGACAAGCGCCGCGCCCGCAAGCTCAAGCAGCTCCGCCGCCGCGCCGAAAAGGCCGACAGGGAGCGCAATCTCCTCCGCAAGTACATCGAGCGCTACCGCGAAGAAAAAGCCCGGAAGAACTGATCTCCCGATAAACTGCCCTTCTCCGTCAAAAGTGCTGCACGCTTTTGGCTTTCAGGGGCGTTTTTCGTGCAGGACCCGGCATTTTAAATGCGGGTGCTGCACGCTTTGTGCGCTCGGAGGCCGTTTTTGTGCAGGACTTTTTCTAACGAGACAAAGCGGAAGGTTCGGATGGAACCCGGCCCCATGATGCTGTCGACGGCTACAGGCCCAGGAAGAAAAAGGGGCCCAAAAGTGCAAGATAGCCAGGTAGAACGCATCCCGATAGCTTCCCCCTGCGCGGAAACCTTGATTTTCCTATGAGAAAAGTTTGGATTTGGGTGTGGATTTGAGTAACTTTGCAACTTGGTAATGATAATTGTTTCAACATATTTCGCTCCCGTCAACGCCAGGATGATTTTCTGGGGGGGGTAGTAAATAGCTCTTTATCAATAACTTACAACATTAACCCCTGCCTTTCCGAACCCGGAAAGGCAGGGGTTGGCGTTTCGTATCCGCTCTGATTATCAATAAATTAAAAACATAATACTATGAAGAAAAAGTATTACGAAAATCCAGAATCGGAACTGTTTACGGTTCGGTTTGAGGAAAACATTATGAGCCCAAACTATAATGAAAATACTCATACCGAGTATCTGGGTGATGAAGAAAACGGTGGTGAACTTTAATTCAAAACGGACTGCCATGAAAACTTATTTTAAATCCATGATGTGCTTCGCTGCGGCAGTGATAACTCTCGCGGCTTGTAATACAGTCGAAACCGAACAGCCTGTAAGCGAAGAATGTTATTATTATACTTTTACTCTTGGATCTCCTGAGACGAGGGCGCTTCTCGCCAGCGATGAAAATGGAAAGTTTGGAGCGTGGGAAAAGGGTGATCAATTAGGCTCTGCGGTTAATGAGGGCGCTCTTGGTTATTCAAATATCGAAACCACAACATCACCTATGACATTTAAGATTTACAAGTCTGGTGGATTGAAAGAGAATGATGTTGTTTATACTTACTATCCCTATAGTTCAGAGGCAACTTCGACGAGTTCCATTCCTTTCACTATTCCTGTTTCACAGTCTCAGGATGGGACTTCTTTTGACTTTGACGCAATGCCGATGGTCGGAGAAGGTTTCGTGGTTCCGGTTTCTTTAGAAAGCGAAAGTTCTACTACGCCGGTTGGCGATATTTCACTTGTCAATCTTGGTTCTGTCATTGACTACCAGATTTATTCTACAAATAGCGAGTTGGCAGAGGAAACCATTGTTAGTGTGTCCCTGACTGCCAACAAAGCTGTTGCGGGTGCATTTACAAAAGATATTACCAGTGTGAAGAACAATGATGAGAGCACACTGACCATTGCTGGTTATTCCGAAACAACGGTTACAACTTCAGTAGTTGCTCCTGCTACAATAGGAGCAACCCGTTCAGCTGCTTCTCATGTCTATATGGTCATCGCTCCTGTCGATGGAGAATCTGAGACAGGTATCACCGGCACTATCCTTGTGACTACGAATAAGGCCAAATACACCTTTAACATCAACACCGCTCAGAAATTCAAGAGAGCTGGTCTCAAATCGTTTGGTCTTAATCTGGCCACTTGTCAGAACAGAGTCGAGGAAGCCGCGGCTGTTCCTACATATTACAAATTAGATGATTATTATCAGGCTAATGATAAAGTAAATCCTCTTGAGTTGGATGATGTTGTCACACTTACGACAACTCCTAACGGTAATTCTGGAAAATTCTTTGGCAATGAACCGAATAGGGATTGGCGTCTGTATCAGAGCGAAGAGGCGTTTGTAACCGTTTCTGTACCTATTGGTTACGAGCTTCGGAGTATCGAGTTTATATATGGTACATCGAATGGTGGTACGCTTGAAGGTGCTCCGAGCGGAGAAGTATTAAATGTTAGCGGTCAGTCTCAGACATATAACGTCGTGAATACTGGCTCTGTAACTAATGGGCAAGTCAGATTGACGGCAATTACCGTGAGTTATGTAACAGTTCCCGTTCCTGAAGGCTATCAGCTTATGACTAGGGTTGCGGATATTGAATCTGGTCTCTATGTTATTGCGGCTAAAGTGGGTGATAAGTATTATGCCATGTCAAATAGTTTTGGCAGCAAAATTGATGGTACTGAAATAACTGTTTCTGATGGGATTATCAGTTCTTCCGCAGCCGTAAACTATGTCGTGACTATAACGAAGAATGACTCCAACTATTTGATTGAAGGAAGCGATAATATATCATTGGGATATCCCTCCAACGGTACTGACTTTAATCTCGAGGGGACAAATACAAATTGGACTATCGCGACTGGTAATAACGGCACGTTCAGAATTGCAAATGCAAATATTACCTCACGTGCTATTGCCTTTAATGGATCACGGTTTGGAGCCTATTCTACTAGTAACATAACATCTGGCAGTACTTCGTATTATGATGTTGAGCTCTTTAAGTTCAATGGTACCCCTAAAACAATACCGACCACAACTGTGACTCCTGCATCTCCTATCAATTTGGAAGTTGGAGACACTCAGCAGCTTACTGTTACAACGAATTCTGATGGTGCCAAGAGTTATGAGTCTTCTGCAGATGCAATCGCTACGGTTACTGATGCCGGTTTAATCACCGCTTTGGCAGCAGGTACAGCCACAATAACCATCAAAACGGCTGCAACCGAAACATTTAGCGAGGGAATGACAACCGTTACTGTTGAAGTATCTGATCCCAATGTTCCTGAATTGAGTGTTTCTCCTTCTACTTCAGCGGCTAGTCCTGCTTCTTGGCCGGCTGATAATAATGATACGAAGACGTTCACGATTATTCCTACAAACGGGACATGGTCTTTCGATGCTTCCGATGTGTCCTCATGGGCTAATGTAACACGGAGCAATGATGTTCTTAATGTTACCCCTAAAGAAAAGCGGGCAGGCGAGGCTCACAGTGGTTCGATCGTGATAACTCTTACTCCTTCCAATAACGATTACGAGAGTGTGTCTGCAACGATATATCTGGCTCAAGCTAAGTATAGTGGTGGTGGAACATACTCCTTAACCCCTAATGCGGCATCGACTGGTAAGAGTTCTACAAGTTATATTACAACTTTGACAGAGTTTACATATAACGGAATCTCATGGAAGATGAATCAGTGGAATCCTAGTACACTTCAAATAAAGACCAATCAGGGTTCCGCTGCAAATGAATTCCGGTTCTATAACACAAGTGCTTTCTCGGGAAGAATCACTAAAGTTGTCATCAAATTCTCTGCGCTGACAGTTTCTGATGCCTCTAAGCTGATGTTCTTAGGGGGGACTTCTGAAGTAACCACTACTTCAGGAGGAACTGCTGGAACATGGGATGACTCGGCAAAGACGCTTACTTGGACTCCTGGAAGTTCGGATAACTTTACTTATTTTGCATTCTATCAGAATGGTAAGGCAGCATCGGGGACCAATTTTCTTGCCGATTCCGATGCAATTGTAGTAACCTATAATTGACCCCTCCGGGAGGGGGTGGAGACATCGAAGTAATGTGAGGATTATTCAGTTCATCTCTACCATCAATTTATGACTCATCATAGGGGCCCCGCTCGCGAGGCCCCTTTTCCCCTCCCCATGCCCTCCTCTCCGACTTTCCCCGATCTCGCCTCCCGCTGGCTCGCCGCATCGGCGGTGAACCTTAGCGCAGGGACCATCGCGCACTACCGGTGGCTGCTGGAGAACTATGTCTTCCCGGGGCTGGGGGAGAGGGTCGATGTCACGGAGGAGGAGATCCGGGCGCTGGTCGAGGCGAAGCGCTCGCAGGGATTGTCCGAATCCACCCTCTATGCCCTTCCGAAGCTTATCCGGCGGATTCTCAGCTATGGATCGGCGGAGGGGCTCTGCGCGGCACCCGGGTGGGAAATAACCCAGGAGACCCCGCAGCGGAAGACACCGGCCGTCATCCTGTCTCCCGGGCAGGAGCAGCGGCTGTCGGCCTACCTGACAGGGCATCCGTCGCCGAAAAATCTCGGCATCTACCTCGTTCTGACGACGGGAATCAGCGCGGGAGAACTCCTGACCTTGACCTGGGCCGACGTGTCCTTCCCCCTGAAAAGGATCCGCGTGTCGATGGAGAAGGATTCCAGACCGGAAACAAGAAAAAAATTCCGGGACATCCCACTCGATGAACGGCATCTGATTTTTTTGAAGCGGCTCGCCTCGCGGCCGGTGGTGTATCTCGCCAGCGGGAAGGCCAGACCGGTGTCGGGAGGAACGTTGAGGTCCGGCTTCCTTTCAGCGCTCCGGGAGGCGGGACTGCCGGCGATGACCCTTTCCGACCTCCGCCGTAGTTTCGCCGTCCGATGTCTGGAAGGAGGGATGGGTTACGAGGATCTCGGCAGGCGTCTCGGTCGCAAGAACGGCCGGAATTTCCGGGCCGAATTCGATGGCCTGGTCTCAGAAAAGACTCGGCAGCGCCTCCGGCAGGAGACGCTCGCCGCCCGAGAGACCCGCCAGGCCCCCGGGCACATCGACAGCATCGGGCCGGACATCTCCCCGGAAATCGTCGCACTCCGGCAGAAGGTGGAGGCGAAGAAACGGCAGCTGAACGAAGCCCTCGCCGCCCTGGAGGGCGACCTTGAGATTGTACGGAGCCTCAGGAGAGGCGGGCATGGAGGGATTGACCGGCCGCGGGAAGGCCTCTGTCGGCTCATCGAAAAGCTCCTGGGAGACGACCGCGACGGAAAGACGCTCGTGGAGTACCTCCGCTGCAACCTGCGGGTCGCCGACATGCCTTCCCGGCAGGATGTCACCGTACAGACCCTCCGTGCCCGGATTTCCCGCGGATTCTCAAAGCTCTGTGACCGGCTGGAGGAACTCTACACGCTTGCGGACCGTTTCTCACGGTCAAACCCTTAAAGACCACTTTGCCCCGGCGGCTGTGGTTTTAAAGCAGCGGCTGGATGACCGGCAAGCGTTTTCTGCAGGTATCTTCCACTGTTTCAATGATTTCAAGGCACTTGTTTTTCGGGATGCGTATCTCCGTACCCGCTTTCAAAACGAGGGAAAGGTCTGGATTGCCGTTATAAAACAGGGAGGTCGCATGTTCTCCGTTCGAACCGGCCGGCGAGTAGGTGATGTCATAGGCGGGTGCCAGGGACCATTTCCCCTCTTTGCACAGGAACGAGAAATTGTTTGCATGGTCATCCTTGTTGACCGCCACGATGTTCATAACCATCCGCCGGTACATCTCCTCGACCTGTAACGGGTCCTGGGTCAGGTATCCGGTCAGGGCGAGCAGGTTCGTATAGTCCACATCCTGTCTTCGAAAATCCGTTTTCAGCAGCGCAGCGGCGGTAAGGACATGGATTCTATCGCCTTCCGGCGTAATGTCGAATCGTTCGATGGCGAAATACTTGTCCTTCACAAGGTCTATTCCCGGTATGTCAATCCCGCATTCGCGGGCTGTTTTCATGTAGAGATGCTCTGTCCTGCCGATGTCGTCCGGGTCATAAACATGGCGGAATTTAATGAGCCAATGGGAACCATCCCTCTTTTTCATCGTTGTTTTCGGCCGTGCCCCTCCCGAGTTCGCGCTATTATAATACAGATAAGAAGGATTGCCGGGCTCTTTTTCAGACAGGACTTTAAGGGCCTCTTTTTGCAGCACATCCAGCTCATCGGCGTTTTTTGCATTACGCTGCTTGCTGATACCCGGCATCGTGGGAAGATACGACAAGGCCCCCATGCCTGATGTCCCGATGATCGACAGTTTCTGCAGTGGCGTCAGTTCCTTCAGGGAAGCATGCTGCTCTCTCAATAACCTGTCAAGCAGATACAGGCCATACCCGTCGGGCAAGCTGTTTTCAAATACGGCAAAATTACCGTTGAACAGTTCCTTGTCGGCATAAAACAGGCCGCTTTTCAGCGGAAGTTCAGTCGGCGAAAGGGAGAAACCGTTGCTCAGCCAGGTCTTGTCGTATTCGAAAACACAGGTTCCGCTTGCCGGATCCATTTGGAGTGCCCCGACGACTTCCGTCCTGTAGCGTACGGTGATGATCTTTATGTCTGCAATCATCGTCCTTTTTTTCTTGTACGGTTTCTGTTGATCTGTTCCAGTTCCCCGGAAGTGGTGTATTTCGTCCGGCCGAGGATAGCGGTCATTTCTTCGAAGTAATCGAAGTGGATGACGAGTTTGCAGAATGCTTCAAGGGATATTTTCCCGGTTCTTTCGAAACGTTCCAGGGTCGGAGCAGGAATCTGAACCTGTTCGGAAAGCGTTTTTCTGCTGTATCCCTTTTCCAGTCTTCTGTTTTTGCAATTAGCCGCCAGGCGGTCCAAAAGCATTTGCGGATTCCTGGAGTAATTGTCGAGTCGGTATTCCATCATATAATATGTAAAATCTCGATTTTTGCGCTCTTCCCCATATAATGTTATGCAAATATAATGATTTTTCGGCTTATTTCCAACAGTCTTCTTTTTTATGTTGGAGACGAGCGTCCGGGAGGGTTGTTCTGGCAAACCCGTGGCCGCCCGTGGCCTCGTGAACGGGAGGGACCCGCCGCAAAGCGGTGGGAGGGATGTAGCGGAGCGGAAGGTTTGCGGGACAACCCTCCCGGACGCTCGTCTCCGTCAAAAGTGCTGCACGCTTTTGGCTTCCAGGGGCTTTTTTCGTGCAGGACCCGGCATTTTAAATGCGGGTGCTGCACGCTTTGTGCGCTCGGAGGCCGATTTTGTGCAGGACTTTTTCCAACGAGACGACAAAGCGGAAGGTTTGCAGTACCGCCCGCCCGCGAGCGCGAGACAGGATAGTCAGGAGTGCCGGCAGGAGCAGATGGGCGGCCCCGCTGATGACAGCCCCGCTGAAAAAAGAGCTTGCACCACAACATGGCGCAAGCTCAAAAGTAGAAAACGGCCCCCTTACAGCGAGGCGATGTTCTTCTCGTTGTGGAGGTCCTTGCCTTCGGCCGTGTAGCTGTAGGCGATGCGGTCGGCGTAGTGCTCCTCGACCTTGCGGCGGACGATCTTCATTGTGGAGTTCATCATCTGGTTGGCGATGGTGAAAGGCTCGTCGCAAATCACGACCGCGGCGGGGAGCCAGCGGTCCGGGAACAGGGCCGCATGGGGCCCGCCGGTCTTGTAGGAGTCGATCTCCGCCTGGATCTTGTCCAGCATCGCGATCTTGCCTTCGCGGCTCTCCGGGTCGAGCCCGGCCTTCTGGACATATTCCTTCAGGGCTTCCTTTTCCGGAACGATGAGGACCATCGTGTAGGGATCCTGGTTGTTGTGGAGGACGACCTGGGAGACGAACCGGGAGACTTCCGGGAGGCTGTCTTCAAAGGCCTCGGGGGAGTACTTCTCGCCGTCGGAGGAGATCAGCAGGGATTTGAAGCGGCCCACGACATACAGGAACTCGTGGTCCCAGGGGCAGATATAGCCCATGTCGCCGGTGTGGAGCCAGCCGTCGATGATGGTCTTCGCCGTGGCTTCGGGGTTCTTCCAGTAGCCGGCCATGACATTGCCGCCGCGAATGACGATCTCGCCCTTCTCGCCGATCGGGACTTCCTTGCCGTCGGTGTCGCAGATCTTGATGTCCATCGGCTTGACGATGCGGCCGGAGGAGCCGAAGATGGCATGGCCCTCGGAGTTGGCGCAGATGATCGGTGTGGCCTCCGTGAGGCCGTAGCCCTGGAACATCGGCATACCGACGGCGCAGAAGAAGCGCTGGAGTTCGATGTCCAGCAGGGCGCCGCCGCCGACGAAGAACTGCATCCGCCCGCCGAATCCTTCCCGGACCGACTGGAAGATCAGTTTGTCGAAGATCCACATGAGGGGCTTGCGCCACCAGTAGAGGAAGCCGCCGCGGTTATAATATTCCTTATTATAGGCGATCGCGTTCTTGACGGCGAAGTTGAAGAGCTTCTCCACGGTGGGGCCTTTCTTCTTGACGCTCGTCTCGATGTTCTTCTTGAAATTCCGGGCGAGGGCCGGGACGGAGAGCATGATGTGCGGGCGGACCTCCTTGATGGCGGTCGGGACGTTGCGGAGCGTCGCCAGGGCGTTCTTCCCGATCGGGACGAAGGCGATGGAACCGCCGTAATACATCATCGTGTACATGCCCGCGACGTGCGCGAAGCAGTGGTCGAGCGGCAGGATGATGAGCATGACGGTATTCTCGCCGGTGGAGATGACCGAATGGCCCTGCTCGACGTTGGCGGTGTAGTTGCCGTGGGTGAGGAGGATGCCCTTTGGGTCGGCGGTCGTGCCGGAGGTGTAGCTGATGTTGGCATAATCGTCCGGGGTGACCGACTTGAAGCGGGCGACGAACTCGTCGCGGTGGGCGGTGAGGAATTCCTCGCCCATCCGGATGATGTCGGACATGCGGATCTCACCCGGCTCCAGGGACTCGTAGTCGAAGGCCGTGTCGTCATAGACGATGACCTTTTCCACCGTCGGGCACCGGGACACGATTTCACGGATCTTCGGCAGGTGGTTGCCGGAGACGAAGATATAGCGGGAGTCGGAGTGGTTGATGCGGAAGATGAGGTCTTCGCCGGCGCCGAGGTTGACGGACAGCGGGACATCGGTCATCCCGGCGTACAGGGCGCCGAGTTCGGAAAGGATCCACATCGCGCGGCTTTCCGAGAGGAGGGAGACCTTGTCGCCCTTTTTCGCACCGAGGGACATCATGCCCGCGCCGATGCGATAGGCGGTCTCGCGGGTTTGCTCCTGGGTGATTTCCTTCCAGACGCCGTCCACTTTCTCGCGGAGATAGACGTGGTCGGGGTATTTTCGGGAATAGGTTTCGACAAAGTCGATCAGGGTGGTTCTTTCTGACATATCTTCGTGTTTGCGGTTATTGTTCAGAGGGGAAGAGGCCGAAGAGCTCCGCGTCGATCTTGTCGGTAATGTACTGGAAATCTTCGGGTTTGTTCTCAAACTTGATGTTGTCCACGTCGATGATGAGGAGCCGGGACTTATAATCCTTGATCCAGTCCTCATAGCGCTGGTTGAGGCCGGTGATGTAGTCGATGCGGATGGAACGCTCGTACTCGCGGCCGCGCTTCTGGATCTGGGCGATGAGGTTGGGGATGCTGGAACGGAGGTAGATCAGCAGGTCCGGCGCTTTCACCAGCGACATCATCAGGTCGAAGAGGTCGCTGTAGTTCTCGAAATCGCGGGTGGACATCAGGCCCATCGCATGGAGGTTCGGCGCGAAGATGCGGGCGTCCTCGTAGATGGTGCGGTCCTGGATGATCACCTCCTGCTGCTTGGAAATCTCGACGACGTCCTTGAAGCGTTTGTTGAGGAAGTAGATCTGGAGGTTGAAGGACCAGCGCTCCATGTCCTCGTAGAAGTCGGCGAGGTAGGGGTTGAAATCGACGGATTCAAATCTCGGCGTCCAGCCGTAGTGGGCGGCCAGCATCTTGGTCAGCGTGGTCTTGCCGCTGCCGATGTTTCCTGCGATCGCGATATGCATAACAATCAGTGTATTTTTACAAAAGTAGTGTTTTTTCAGAACAATCCATACAGTTCGGCGTCGATCCGGTCGGTGATGGAGGCGAAGTCCTCCGGTCGGTTCAGGAAGTCCAGGTCGTCGGCCTCGACCGTGATCAGCCGCCCCGTGTAGCCGGCGATCCATTCCTCATAACGCTGGTTGAGGCCGGCGAGGTAGTCGAGGGAGATGCCCTGCTCGTAGTCCCGGCCCCGTTTCTGGATCTGGGCGACCAGATGGGGGATCGAACTCTTCAGGTAGATCATCAGGTCGGGCTGCCGGACGACGGCCATCATCACGTTGTACGTGTCCATGTAGGTGTTGTAGTCCCGTTCGGAAAGGTTGCCCTGGGCGTAGTTGTTGGCCACAAAGATGTGGACGCCCTCAAAGAGGGTGCGGTCCTGGATGATGACCTTGTCCGATTTCCCGATCTCGATGACGTCCTTGAGGCGCTGGCAGAGGAAATACATCTCCAGCGCGAAGGACCAGCGCTTGATATCCGCGTAGTAATCAGCCAGATAGGGATTGTAGGTCACCGACTCGAACTGGGGTGTCCAGCCATAGTGCTCCGCCAGCAAGGTCGTGAGGGTCGTCTTGCCGCTGCCGATGTTTCCTGCGATGCCGATGTGCATGAGAGGTGGTTTGGGTTTCGTACAAAGATAAGCTTTTTTCACTGAATGGCAAATAGCGGGCGGACGCCGGAGCACCGGAGTGCGGGATAATGGCGGGAGGGTATGTTTCCGGAGTCAGAAAAATTCCTCCGGAAACATACCCTCCCGTCAATGAGAGGGGAGCGGACCGCTACTTGATGCAGTTGCTGCCGCAGAGGTCGCCGCCCGAACGGACCCAGGAGCCCGTCGGGTTGTTGCCGCCGACATACTTGGCGATGAAATAGCCGTCATGGCCGCTGGCGCCGTACCCCAGGGTATAGAGGATGCCGTTGAGGTAGTTGTTGCCGGCCATCGAGCGGGTGGAGTCCTTGTCCTTCGCGTACACGTACTTCTTCAGGATCGCTCCGGTCGGAGAGAAGATGTAGGTGGCGGGGGATTCCTGCCCGGCGGAGATCATGAAATTGCCGTCCGCGTCCACGCACGGGTGGGAATAGTTGAAGGCGTTGTTCGTGCTCTCGAGGTGGGCATAGCTCCACTTGATGCCGTTGAGGTCCTTGTCGAAGCAATAGACGCGGCTGTCCTTGTTGCCGAAGAACACGTCTCCGTTGACCGGGGAGATGACGGGTTCGTAGGTACTGTTGGAACCGTTGGTGCAGGTCTCGTTGATCCAGTATTCCTTGAGCATCTTATGCTCCTGGATGTCAATCATATAGACCATGCCGTTGTTGGTGTTGTTCGAACCGCCGCCGCCGACATAGGCGGTCTTGCCGTCCGCTGCGACGGCGAAGGCGGTCATGGCGGCGATGCCGGAAGTGGCCTTGTCGTCCGGCGTCTTTTCCGGCAGGTCGATGGAGGCGATTTCCGAACCGTCCGCGGCACTGAGGAACTGGATGCCCTTGGCGGCGGCCCCGATGCCGAGGATGATTTCACTGCCGTTCACGGCAACCGCATTGGCATTCGCATCGAGGGCCTTGTCCCAGAGGATGGCGCCGGTCTCGGTGTTGACGGCGACCAGGTGCTTGGCGGCGGTGATGTACACCACGGAGCCGGCCTTGTTGATGGCGGGCATGCCGCGCTGGTTGACATTGTCCGGGAGGGTGCAGACCCACTTCTGGCTGCCGCTGGCGGTGATGGCGTAAAGCTTCTTCGTGCTGCTGGTCGGGACATAGAGGTCACCGGTCACGGGGTTGACGGCGCAGGAGTTCTGGTTGCGGCCGTCGAGGGCGAAGCTCCAGAGCCGCTCGAAGGTCTCGGTGCTGTAGGCGTATGCGCTGCCGGTGCCTTGGCTGGTCACGATATAGACGGTCTTCCCGTCCGGCGAGAAGATCGGGGCCATGCCGTAGAAGCCCTGGTAGGTGCTGGTTTTCTCGAAGCTGTTGTCGAAGATGGCATAGGGCTTGACCTTCAGTTCGATGGTCCCGGTCTGGGTGGCGCCGCCGACCGTGGCGGTGACGGTGACCGGAATGGTCTGGATATCATTGTTTTCGCAGGGATAGGCGACTTCAATGACGGCGTCGGCGGGATTGCCGCTCGCTTCCATGTCCTTGTCCCCTTCCTTCCAGGTCCACTTGACATCCTGGGCCGTCGCGTCCACGGAGAAGCGGACGGTCTCGCCGGAGAGGATCTCGGTCTTGGAGGCGGAAGGAGCCAGCGTGGCCGCCGGGGCCTCGTCACCGAACAGTTCGCTGCGGATGACCACATCCGCGCCGATGCCGTCGGCCTTGTCGAGGTTGTTGTCCAGCATGTACTTGAAGAAGAACGCGTAGGTCAGCAGCGCGCGCTTTGCGCTGAAGCTGCCCGCGTAGTTCGTGATCGGGTCACGCGGATAGGTGCACATGTTCGAGATGTCCTTGCCGTGCGAATAGTTCATCGCACGCATCACCTGGTTGTCCAGGATCGTGACGTCCACCTGGCTGTGGACCGCCTTGCCGTCAACAATCTTGATGAGGTGACCGTTGTTGCCGGAGCCCTGGCCGGTCGCGATGTCGTAGGTCCCGAGCTCGTTGTACGGAGCGGAACCCCAGGTGTAGTCGTGCGTGGCGGGAACTTCCGTCGTGCTCATCGCCTGCGCGCCGCCCTCAAGGGCAGCGATCTTGCCGGCACCGTAGTTCTCCGTGTCAAGGCCGTCATAGCCGCGGAGAAGGAGGTAGCTGCGGGAGGCCGTCTCGTACATGTCGGCCGTGTTGTAGGTCTTGTCACCGACCTTGATGGTCGTGTCGTCCGGGATGTAGTGGGCGTTCGGCGTGGCATCCACGGAGGAATGCATCTTGATCTCGCCGACGGTGGCATTCCAGATGTCGATAACCTTCACGAACTCCTTCGCAAAGTCCTTGATGGTCTTCGGGGCGGCCGGGCCTTCGAAGACGACCCCGTCGGTGTTGGCACCCTCGCCGAGGGCGGCGCCGAAGAGGAAGTCCTTGTAATTGTCGGAGGCCATGACCGTCTGGGTGCCGTTCTTGCCGACGGTCGCAGGACCGATCGTGCCGGTGAACGTGCCCGTGTAGGCCGCAGCATTGCCGCAGAGGAGGCCAACCTTGCCGGCGCCCAACGCCTCGATGACGCTGGCCGCATCGACGACGCAGTCCGTATAGACGGTGTTCAGGCCGCCCTTGGCGCCCTGGATGCCGCCCGCGGAACCCGAACCGGCCACGGATACCTTGCCCTTGTTCGTGCAGTTCTTGCAAATGACCTGGGCGGAGCTTTCCGCAAAGCCGACGATGCCGCCTGCGGTGTTGTTCGCCACCGTGCCGTCCGTGATGATCTCGCCGTTGTTCACGCAGCCGTCGAACTCGTAGCACTGGCTGCCGTTCGCGAAGCCTGCCGTAGTCATCTTCTCATCCGTACAACCTCCGTATGCGGCGATACCGCCGATACGGGCCTGGCCCTTGGCCGTGGAGATGCCGATAACCTCGACCTTGCCGTTGTTGACGCAGTCCTTGTAAAGGACCTTCGCGGTGGCAACCGCCGTGGAGTTCGTTCCATAATAGCCCGTCATGCCGCCGACATACTGGTAGCCGCTGGCCGGATTGACCACGTCGATGAGGATGTGGCCGTTGTTCACGCAGCCGTCGAAGGTGAGGTCGATCGCATCATCCGGATAGCCGACCATACCGCCGACACGGCTGGAGCCCTTGGCGTAGTAGACGAGGTCTCCCTCGTTGACGCAGTCCTTGAACAGGGCGCGGGACAGGCAGTAGGCGGCGATACCGCCGATCTGCGTCGAACGGCCCTTGTCGCGGGCGGCGACATTGTACTCGAGCTTGCCCTTGTTGACGCAGCCGATGAACTGGCTGTCGATGCCGGCGTTACCGACGATGCCGCCGAGGTGCGGGGTCGCCGTACCATAAGCGGGGAACGTGATGTTCACCGAGCTCTCGCAGTGGTCGAACACTGATTCCGGACCGCAGGCGCCGGCGATGCCGCCGACATAGAGGGTCTCGGTATTCATGGTGCCCGCCACCTTCAGGTTCTTGATGGTGCCGGTGTAAAGGCTGAACACACCGCCGTTATACGCGGCGGGGCTCTGCTCGGGCAGGGTCAGCGCATAGGTAATCGTGTGGCCCTGGCCGTCGAAGTTCACCGCAACCGTGTCTGGGACAAACGTTTCCGGAAGGGTGATGTCCGCCGTCAGGACGGCTTCGGAACCCTCGGGATACGTGTCCCCCTCCGCCGCGAAGGCGAGGAAGTCCTCGGCCGTCGCGATCGTCACCTTCACCGGGCCGCCGACCGG
>JAEEGI010007614.1_pt1 | contig 24211 bp, 14 predicted proteins | sample 8958751 | NCBI WGS metagenome assembly JAEEGI01 (sample SAMN16246545, study PRJNA631951) | gut metagenome | biome: gut microbiome; feature: rumen; material: KS-attached | host: Bos | place: Iran: Karaj | collected 2018-10
GAGATCTATGGCCAGGGCGTCTGGGCTCCTGCTATCAGATATGCCAATGGGCAGTTCTATGTCTTTACCAATATCAATGGCAAGGGTCTTCAGTGCTACACCTCGAAGGATATCAGTGGCCCGTGGGAGCATCATAATATGCAAGGCCGTATCTACGACCTCAGTGTACTTTTCGATGATGACGGGAAGATCTATGCCATTCATGGTTATGGCGAGGTGAAGTGTACGGAACTGAAGTCTGACATGAGCGGTCCTATCGAAGAAACCGAGCGTACGATCATCCCTGAGGGCAATGCCGTTGGCGAGGGTCATCATATGTATAAGATCAACGGGATGTATTACCTCATTTCCACGGATTACCGTCCTAATGGTCGTACCCTCTGTTCACGTGCGAAGAGCATCTGGGGGCCCTACGAGACCATTACCATCACTGCCGATGAGACATTCGGTTATCATGCGGCATCACTGACGCAGGTGCCTCGTGGCGAGCAATACCGCATCGGGCATGACGGTACAAAGTTTGGTATTCCCGAAGTAGACAAGGATGCCACTGCCTGTACCAATATCCATCAGGGTGGCATCGTCGAGGATCAGAGCGGACAATGGTGGGCCCTCCTGATGATGGACTTCCACTCTATCGGCCGCACCGTTACCCTTGCGCCTATCACCTGGAAGGACGGCTGGCCCATGCTGGGTCTCGAAGGCAACTTAGGTCGCGCCCCCCGCACCTGGCTGAAGCCAAATGTCTCTGGTTCGTCGAGTGTTACTAAAGCACCCTACAATCGCCATGAGGATTTCAACGGGAAGACCCTTGGCCGTATCTGGCAATGGAACCACAACCCCGATGATACCAAATGGAGCCTGAAGAACGGTCGTCTTCGTTTGCAGTCGATGCCTGCTGAACAACTGATGTGGGCTCGCAACACCCTCACCCAGCGTGTGATAGGTCCAACCTCTATCGCTACCGTCGAACTATACACTAAGGGCCTGAAGGATGGCGATGTTGCCGGTTTGGGCAATATCAATGTGCCCTGTTCCTGGATTGGTATCGTGAAGGATGGGAAGGAACTCGTTTTGCGTTGTTTCGAACAAGCCATCAACGACACCACAGACATTCAACTAATTCCCGAGCAAAGCTCGCCTACCCGTAGCCTTTTATCCGCCACCAAGATTTCCCTCCGTATGGTTGGCGACTATGACAACGACCGTGCTCACTATGAGTACTCGCTCGATGGTATTCATTTCCAGCAGGTAGGCCGTGAGATGCCCCTCAGCTATCAACTTATCTCTTTCCAGGGTTCACGTCATGCCCTCTTTGCTTTCAATCATAAAGGACAGAAGGGCGGTTATGCAGAGTTCGACAACTTCACCGTTGATGAACCCCAGGCCGACCGTAGCGGGAATATCCCTTATGGCAAGACCTTGGCTTCCCCTTCGGCCGCCGACCGCTGGTTTCGCATAATCAACCTTGCTACAGGAAAACCCGCCATCGCCTTGCCTCATGGACTGCTTTATGATACAGAAATCTCTGACAAGAGTCCTCAGACGCGTTTTCGTATTATCGACAAAGGTCAGGGTCAGGTGATTCTTCAGTGTGAAGACGGCCGTTATGTATTCGTGTCAGGCTATGGCATTGCCGGTGATGTACGGCTGACAACCGATGTGTCGAAGGCCGAAGTCTTTATGTGGCAGGATTATCTGAATCATGAGTTTATGCTCATGTCGATGCGCACGCACAAATATATCGGCAAGAGTCCCACCACGGGCAGTCCCTATTCGATGGACTACACCGGTTCAGACCCAGCTCGCAGGAACGGTGCTGTATTCCGTTGGGAGTAAGACCTTGTTGTTTCAGTAGAGCAGAAGCAGTCCGGCTAAGCCGGCATAACAGATCATGCGGATGGGGTTGATCTTTAGGTAGCCAGTGCCGAAGGCGGTGGCGAGGAAGAGGGCAACGCTGATCCAGAACTGCCAGGGATTCTCCATAGGCGTGGAGAAATTCTCCTTGTTGCAGAGCAGGAGGGTGGCGGCTGCGAGCAGGCCTACCACGGCAGGGCGCAAACAGGTGAATATGGATTGGACGAGCGAGGTGTTCATGTATTTCATGAACATGCGGCTAATCAGAATCATCAGGATGAGGGATGGCAGAACCAAGGCGAATGTGGCGGTGGCTGAGCCAAGTGTCGCTATCAGATGGCCATAGCCCGCGTTGTGTATGGCCGTATAGCCGCAGTAGGTGGCGGAGTTGATGCCGATGGGCCCGGGTGTCATCTGTGAGATGGCTACGATGTCGGTAAACTCGGCTGTTGAGAGCCAGTGATGAGCTTCCACTGTTTCGTGTTGGATGAGTGAGAGCATGCCATAGCCCCCACCAAAGCCGAAGAGGCCAATCTTGAAGAACGTGATGAAAAGCGACAGAAATATCATTTTACAAACTTGCCGTAGATATAGCCAGCAACGCCGGCGATGATGATGATGTAGATGGGAGAGACGCCGAGGGCCCAGATGGCGAGGGCGCAGACGACGGGAATCCAGATGGTGTAGCGGTTGAGTTTGGCCCGCTGACCCAGACGGAATGTCGGTACGGCGATGAGTGCTACGACAGCCGGACGGATGCCTCGGAATATGGCTGCCACGTAGGGATTGTCCTTGAACTGGCTGAAGAAGATGGCGATGGCCAGGATGATGAGGAACGAGGGTAGGGCAGTGCCGAGGGTGGTGGCGATGGCGCCACGTGTCTTGTTCAACTTATAGCCGATGAATGTGGCGATGTTAATGGCAAAGACACCCGGGCAGCTCTGTGCAATGGCGATAAGGTCGAGCATCTCGTCCTTTGAAGCCCATTGCTTTTTGTTGACCACCTCTTCTTCTATCAAAGGAATCATGGCATATCCACCACCAAGGGTGAATATGCCAATCTTAAAGAACGTTTTGAATGATTCCCAATAGATGTTCATTGGGCTTCAATCCATTTACGAGCGTTGACGAAGGCTTCGATCCATGGTGTTACCTCGTCGTTCTTTCGGTCGGCGGGATACCATGCATTCTGCCAGGGGAAGAAGGCACGCTCGAGGTGCGGCATCATGCAGAGATGACGTCCGTCGGCAGAGCAGATACCAGCCACGTTGTAGTCAGAACCATTCGGATTAGCGGGATAACCGGCATAATTGTACTTGGCAATCACATTATAGGCGCTTTCCGGTTCGGGCAGATGGAACTTACCCTCGCCATGTGCCACCCAAAGACCGAGTTTCGAGCCGCTCAGTGAGCCGAACATCACGCTGTTGTTCTGTGGAATGCTGAGGCTGATGAACTCACTCTCGAACTTATGCGAGTCGTTGTGCAGCATCTTGGCACCCTTGGCACCAGTGAGACCGAGTTCCACCATCAGCTGGCAACCGTTGCAGATACCCAGAGACAGGGTGTCCTTGCGTGCATAGAACTTATCGAGTGCCTCCTTGGCTTTCGGGTTGAAGAGGAAGGCACCTGCCCAGCCCTTGGCCGACCCGAGTACGTCGGAGTTGGAGAAACCACCGCAGAAGACGATGAGGTTAACCTCTTCGAGTGTCTCACGACCCGTGATGAGGTCGGTCATCATGACATCCTTCACGTCGAAGCCGGCGAGGTAGAGCATATAGGCCATCTCACGCTCACCGTTGGTACCCTTTTCACGGATGATGGCCGCTTTTATGCCAGAAGGCTGACGGCGATCAGCAGAGATGCCATATTGTGCCAGTTTGCCTGTAAAGTTCTTGGGGAACAGCATCTCGATAGGTTGTTTCTTGTAATTCTCGAAACGCTCCTTAGCCTTGCCGTTGAAGCTCTGCTTGCGGTCGAGAAGGTAGCTTGTCTTGTACCAAGTGTCGCGGAGGTCATCGATATTGAAGGTCTGTTCTACATCGCCAGCCTTCACCACGATGGTGCGAGATTCGGGTACTGGGTAACCGATCTTGGCAAAGCCGACACCCTGCTCTTCCATGAAGTCCTTGAACTCCTGTTTGTGTTCGTCGGAGACCTCGATGACAACGCCGGGGTTCTCGGCGAAGAGCGTCTTCACGATGTCACCGTCCTTGCAGATGTCGTGGAGGTTGATATGAAGGCCGCCCTTGGTATTGGCGAAGCACATCTCCAACAAAGTCGTGATGAGACCACCGGCAGAGATATCGTGTCCTGCCATGATCCAGCCCTTCTCAATGAGTTGTTGGATGGCCATAAAGGCATCAGCGAAGTATTCGGGATTCTTGACCGTCGGCACATCGTCGCCCACCTTACCTAAGCTCTGTGCGAAGGCAGAACCGCCAAGGCGCTGCTCATCGAATGAGAAGTCGATATGATAGAGTGATGCATTCTTGTCGTTGACGAGTACCGGCGATACCACCTTTTTGATGTCAGACACCTCTCCTCCAGCCGAGACGATGACCGTTCCCGGAGAGATGATCTTCTCTCCATTGGGATACTGCTGAGAAAGAGACAGCGAGTCCTTACCGGTTGGTACATTGATATGCAGGTCGCAGCAGAAATCCGAGAGGGCTTTCACACCAGCATAGAGACGCGCATCCTCACCCTCCTGGGAGCGGCAGGGCCACATCCAGTTAGCGCTCAGCGAGATGCTATCCATGCCTTCAGCCATAGGTGCCCAAACGATATTCGTCAGTGCCTCAGCTACAGAGAGCACGCTGCCAGCAGCAGGATCAGCGAGGCCAGCCTGTGGGGCATGTCCGAGCGCTGTTGCGATACCCTTCTCGCCACGATAGTCGAGTGCGACGACGCCGCAGTCGCTCAAGGGCAGCTGAATCTCACCCTGACACTGTTGGCGGGCAATCTTACCTGTTACAGAGCGGTCGACCTTATTGGTGAGCCAGTCTTTACAAGCGACGGCCTCCAACTGAAGCACGCGGTCGAGGTATTCGTTAATCTTATCCTGGCTGTAGGTTACGTCGGCATAGTGTCGCTCGACGGTCTTGTCGCGCATGATGGTCTTGGGTGAGTGGCCGAACATCTGAGCCACGTCGAGGTCGAATGGTTTCACGCCATCGCCCTGTTTGAATGAGAAATGCGCATCGCCTGTGGTCTCACCGACGACATACAGCGGTGCACGTTCGCGTTCAGCAATACGACGAACATGTTCGATATGCTTCTCATCGATGAGCAGGCCCATGCGCTCCTGACTCTCGTTGGCAATGATCTCCTTCGAAGACAGTGTCTTGTCACCGATAGGCAGTTTGGTCATGTCGATCTCGCCACCGCACTCCTCAACCAGTTCCGAGAGACAGTTCAGGTGTCCTGCCGATCCGTGGTCGTGGATAGAGACGACGGGATTCACATCCTCCTCGCAGAGGGCACGCACCAGGTTGTAAGCACGTTTCTGCATCTCGGGATTAGCACGCTGAACGGCGTTCAGTTCGATACCGTTAGAGTAGCGACCTGTATCAACCGATGATACCGAACCGCCACCCAGTCCGATGCGGTAGTTGTCACCACCGACCACGACGACCTTGTTACCCTTCTGAGGTTCCTTTTTCAGGCAGTCGCGTTTGGTGCCATAGCCCACACCGCCAGCGAGCATGATGACCTTGTCGTAAGCGTATTTCTCCTTACCCTCCTGATGCTCGAAAGTGAGGACGGAGCCGCAGATGAGGGGCTGACCGAACTTGTTACCGAAATCAGAGGCACCATTAGAGGCCTTGGTCAGAATCTGCTGTGGTGTCTGGTACAGCCACTGGCGCACGGGAAGGATGTCCTCCCAATCGCGGGCAGTACCATTATCGTCATGGAGGCGAGGATAGGCTGTCATATAAACTGCTGTACCCGCAATCGGCCAAGAGCCGACGCCCCCACCCATACGGTCTCGGATTTCACCGCCTGTGCCTGTTGCGGCACCATTAAACGGCTCAACCGTTGTGGGGAAATTATGCGTCTCAGCCTTCAGCGAGATGACACTCTCGATATCCTTCACCTGGAACCAGTCGCTTGTGCTCTGGTCTTTCGGTGCAAACTGTTCAACGATGGGTCCCTGTGCAAAAGCCACATTGTCCTTATAGGCTGAGAGAATCTTGTTGGGGTTCTCCTGTGTGGTTTTCTTGATCATCGCGAAGAGGGAAGACTCCATTTCTTTGCCGTCGATGATGAAGGTGCCGCCGAAGATCTTATGGCGGCAGTGTTCTGAGTTGATCTGTGCAAAGCCGAAGATCTCCGAGTCAGTCAGTGGATGGCCGTTCTGTTTCTCCAGACCGTGGAGGTACTCAATCTCTTCAGGGCTCAATGCGAGGCCTTCCTGTTCGTTGTATTCCTCCAGATTGTCCACATACTTAATGGGTTCTGGTTTGATATTGATTGTGAAGATATCCTGGTTAAGGCCGTTGTACATACGTTGCAACATCTCGTCATGTTCTGCGTCCTTGTTGTCTACAGCCCAGTATTCCTCGATGCGGCTGATGCCTTTGAGTCCCATGTTCTGTGTGATTTCAACAGCATTGGTTGACCATGGTGTCACCATCTCGCGGCGCGGTCCCACGAAATAGCCCTCCAATTGTTCTGCGTCCAACAGCGTTGCATCGCCGTACAACCAGTTTAATTCCTTGATTTCCTGTTCACTCAGTGCGTGATCAACCTCAGTAGCGATCACCGTCTTCAGTGGTGTCTGAAAGAAGCGTATCATATCTTTTTTATGTTTATTTTTTATTTCTTACGTTTGGTTGTTCTGGAAGTTGTCTTCTTGGTTGTGGTCTTAGGCTTAGAGACAACCACGGGTTTGGGTTTTTCCACGTAGGGCTTCTGGTTTCTCATCAGCCATGAAACCTCCAGTACTTTATTCCGAAGGTCCTCAGGACAGTCTGTCTTTGGATTATTCAGCCAATTCTCCGTGGCCTGTTTGACAGCGTTGCTCTTCTGGCTGTCATACAATGCCTCCAGCCAGTTGCCCGGGAAGCGGCTGTTGCTCGTCTGCTGCAAGTATTTCAGGTTGGCCAGACTTTGCGCCACGTAATTGGGACAATCCTGTGCGTAGACATCCGTACTCAGCAGCTGAAGTGCGTGGATGGCCCACGGCTCCTCTTTGCGGTTATCCTTCTTGATCAGTTTCTTAAACAGGTCGTTGCGCTTTGAGGCTTCGGGATTGCAAGCGCGGCTGACGAAGTCGAACTCCTTCTGTAGGTCCTCGCTCTTCAGTCGGGCTTTTTGTGTGGACAGGATCTCCTGCCAGCGGGTAGGATTCGTAATTGCCAGTCGATAGGCCATCTCCATGTAGTCGTGTTCATCGAAGAGCGGATCGTTCTGTTGCTGCCAAACCGTCTCCAGTTGTGCAAGGACGTCAGGTGAAGTAGCATTGGCAGCCATCTTGCGGAAGATGAGCTGGCGGCAGTCCTTTGACTTGTTCTCTCCAAGCAGGTCCATCATACACAGTTCAAGTGTCTTGCGCTGATCAGCAGTCATATCTGTTGCGATCTTAAACATGTGATCGATGGCTGTCTGCATGATGATGGGGTTTTTCTCCTTCATCATGAAACGGTAGAGTTCGCCAAAGTGCGAAGGAGCGACCTTGCCTTGGAGATAGTTATCGTGGATGGTATTCAACAGCGAGTAGCGTGCCAGGTCGTTACGGGTAGTGATGAGTCGTTTTGGCAGGATCTCCGCATACTCATCGTCGAGGGTGAAGATACCATAGCCCTGACCGTTGTAGTTGGGAATGATATAGCTTGGTTTGCCGTTTTTCAGGCTATAGGTCATAATCGGTTTCTCCATATCGACGACGATGGTACGGCTTTGTGCGAGGTCATAGACGACTTGAATCACGAACTTCTGTCGCCAGCAGAGGCCCCGTCCGAAGGGATCGGTCTGTGAGACGACGAGTTGTCCGTCCTTATATGATGTATTGATGACGGGCATACCCTTTTGTTTGACCCACACTTCACAGAACTGGCGAACGCCGACGGTAGGATTCTGTTTATCGAGGATTTCGATCAGATCCTCCCAGGATGCATTTTTGAAATAGTATTTCTGCAGGAAGCTGCGCAATCCGTTCTGCATTTTTGTGGCACCCATGAGTTGTTCCAAGGACCGCATCATGACCGTTGCCTTATTATAAATAATGTTGTCGTAGAGCAAGGTTGTGTGATCAACGATTGATGGTTGTTCGATGGCGTGTGTACCATCTGTGCGATCTAATTTGATGGCCTTGTTCTGGTAAGTGCTGAGGAAGTTGATATCACTCTCCTTGGCATCTACCTGTTTACGCGTAATCTTTGATGCCATGATGTTAGCAATCACTTCCTTCTCCCAGAGGTTCTCTGTCCAGTTCAGTTGGACAACGTTACCGAACCAGAGGTGTGATGTCTCGTGGGCAATCAGTTCCGTCCGCTTGAGTTGTTCTTCTTTCGATGCGTTTTTGTCAAGTAGCAGGCGTGACTCATTAATCTGGAACGCGCCCGGATGTTCCATACCGCCGAAAGGATAGTCGGGCAGGATGGCCAGTCCATACTCCTTAAACGGGCACTTGATGCCTGTATAGCTCTCCATCCATTTCATGGATTTAGCAATCTCGCTGAAGATTATGTCAAGTTGTGCGACTTTCTTTGCATCAGTTTCCCGATAAAGTGCCCGGATGGGATAGCCGTCGCGGACAGCTGCTTTCTCTTCGAATTTACCTGCTACGAAGGAATAGAGGTAGGTTGGAATGGGGTTGGCGCCATCGCTGAACATGCCCTTCCAGCCTTCTGGTACTGTGAGTGTGGTAGTAAACCTTGCCCTGATATCAGGCTGGTCAAAACACGGGAATGCCGAGTGAGCCTGGTCAGGTAGGAATATCGTGTACATGAAATCTTTCTGACGGTTGAGTGCTTTGTTGGTACTGGCAAAGTCGATTTCGACGACGTTAATGCCCTGTTTCAACAGTTTTGCAGCCAACAGAATATGATCGTGTTTGTAAGTAGCCTGACGTTTTTTCTTGCCATTAACGGTACAGGTGCCCGAGAAGCCACCTTGGAAGTCGAATACGACATCGTTTTTTTGCAAAAGGTCAAAAGTGATAATAGCCTTTCCAGTAACAGCAGTCTTGGCATCTGCGGGAATGTTAAATGTCAAGTCATACGACACATTACTGATGTTGGCTTTACGCTGTTGGGCGAGTTCTTTGGAAACGCCTTTTTCCGGTACCTGCGCAGAAATGCCCAGTACAAACAGACAGAGCGTAGCAATGAGAAAAAGTCTGTAATTTTTCATCTTTTTGGGTGCTTTAATTGGTTTTTGTGTGCAAATTTAATTAAAATAATTCTAATTCCGCCAAAGTTTTCATTGTTTTTTGCGACATTAATGTAAATTTGCATCCGATTTCTTTTAATTATAACATGAGAATTATGAAAAAGAGTTTGATTTTGATAGCCGTATCTGCCTTGATTCTGAGCAGTTGCGGTAGTAAGAAAGAGTTGGTAGAATGCCAAACCACGAACAAGACTCTCAATGAGAGTCTCCAGGCAGCCAAAGAAGACCTGGCAGCCAAGAATGCCCGTATTGCCAGTTTGGAAGAGCAGCAGCGCGGTATGCAGCAGTTGCTTAAGAATGCGGAGGAAAAGTATGCCAAATTGCAGGCCTCTCTTGACAAGAGTCTGACAAATGCTTCTCAAAACAATATTTCTATTGAGAAGTTGGTTGATCAGATCAACGAGTCGAACCAATACATCCGTCACCTGGTAGAGGTGAAGTCGAAGAGCGACTCCCTGAACATGGTTCTTACCAACAACCTGACCCGTTCGCTTTCAAAGGAAGAGATGAAGGAAGTTGATGTGCAGGTGTTGAAGGGTGTGGTCTATATCTCCTTGGCCGACAATATGCTCTACAAGAGCGGTTCTTACGAGATTAATGCCCGTGCTGCTGAGACCCTGTCGAAGATTGCCAAGATCATCAAGGACTATAAGGACTACGATGTTCTGATTGAGGGTAATACCGACAATGTGCCCATCTCGAAGACCAATATCCGTAACAACTGGGACCTCTCTGCTCTGCGCGCCTCTTCTGTTGTTCAGGCTTTGCAGAACGACTATGGTGTTGATCCGAAACGTCTGACCGCAGGTGGTCGTGGCGAATATAACCCAGTTGCGACCAACGATACCGAGGTTGGCAAGCAGCGCAACCGTCGTACTCAGATCATCATCACGCCGAAGCTTGATGAGTTTATGGATTTGATTGGCGAAGCCCCAGCAACAGACAAATAAGACAGTTTTCCAGTGAAAAGGTGAGTCAAACGCATGAGGACAACAGGTAAAATCGCTATACATATTGGATGGTTAACCATTATCCTTTTGATTCACCTTTTCACTTTTTCTTTTTCTCCCCTTTGCGCGCAGAATATCCAGAAAGGCGACTATGGCTATCTCTATTGTCACATGAGCGATCGTGGCCAATGGACAGCCTTTGCGTTGAGTCGTGACGGTTATCATTATGAAGATGTCCTTGGTGGCGGTCCTGTGATGGACGTCAAGGAGCATGCCCGCATCGAGGGTGGTCAGCGTGATGCCTATATCACCCGCAGTTGGGATGGCAATGGCTTTGTGATGGTGACGACGGATATGAACAACGGCATGACCAAAGCCCTGGGTAAGCAGAGCGAATGGGACAATTACGGCATCGACCTGCTTAAGAGCGACGACCTCATCCATTGGAGCAGTGTCTCTTTTGATTATCGCAAGGGTGATGCCATTTTCTGCGATTGTGAGTCACCCAGTCCCTACAATGACTGGAGCACTATCAACCGTGTGTGGGCTCCACAGATATTCTGGGATCCGCACTATGTCTGGCCTGATGGTGACAAGGGCGGTTACATGATTTACTATTCGATGTGGAACCGTAGTGAGGAAGCCTATGATCGCATGTATTATTCCTATGCAGACAAGTCGTTTACGAAGTTGACTAAGCCCCGTATCCTTTTTGACTGGGGTTATGCCACCATTGATGCTGATATCAACTATTTGGAAAGCGATGGTCTTTATCACATGCTCATCAAGAAAGAAGGTGGAAAGCCCGGAATCTATACCGCCACCTCAGAACACCTGACTTATGGTTGGGGTGAGCCTGTAGAGGATGATTATGTCAGTTTTGAGGGGAAGAAGAAGTGTGAAGGGTCGAGTGCTTTCCAGTTGATTGGTGATGACACCTGGCGTGTGGCCTATATTGAGTATTCCTCCAAGCCCCGCCACTATCGTATCTGCAAGGCAGACAAATATCTGCGCAATTTCTCCGATCCCGTGGATATCGAGGGCGTGACAGGTCCCCAGCACGGCTCTTTCATGCGTTTGACGAAAGCGGAATACAAGCGTTTGCAGAAATGGGGCTCTGCCCCTGTCATCCATCGTTTGGAAGCGGAGGTCATTGATGGTGCTGTGTTGCATACCAACCGTTTCCTCGAAGGTTATAATCCTGAGGTTCGTACGATGAATCAGTATTTCACCACGCGTCTGAAATATTCTTTCATGCCCTCACCCGATTCTGAGGAGGCCAGGATTTATAAGGGCGGCTATCAAGGCGTCGGTTTGGGTTATCACCATTTGAACAATCAGATCGGCAATCCCGTTTCAGCTTATCTTTTTCAAGGCGCTACTATCAAGACCCTGTCGTCTAAACTTGCCCTTAACTATGAGTGGGATTTCGGTGTGGCCTATGGCTGGCATTCCTATAATGAGTCAGACCGGGTATCAAACCATGTGATTGGTTCGAAGATGACGGCTTATATGGATTTTGGCGTTTATTTACGTTGGATGCTTTCCCGGCAGTTTGATTTGAATATCGGACTCACGGCCTCCCATTTCAGCAATGGCAATACATCGATGCCGAACGCAGGTTTGAATGTTGCTTCGGCGAAAGTGTCGCTGGCCTATTATCTCAACCGTCCTGAGCAGCAGCCTGCCGATGGTCCGTTGCCTGTTTTCCAGAAGCATTGGAGTACCGATGTCGTTGTATTCGGCGGTTGGAAGCGTAGAGGTGCAGAAACGGCTCTCGGCTCATATACGCTATCAGATACGTATGGTGTGGTAGGTGTCAACATAAACCCGATGTACAATCTGAATCACTGGTTGAATGTGGGTGCTTCCTTGGATCTGTATTATGATCATAGTGCCAACCTTAAAGTAGAGGATTCCGCTGTGCCGCCTGATGATGGTGAGACCGAAAAAGAGAGTGCGAGTGAGGGAGAGACGGGAGATGCGGTATCTACCTCGTCAGAAAGTCGTGTTTCTGCGCCTTCGTGGTATCGTCAGGTGACGGCCGGTCTTTCTGTCCGTGCGGAATATGTGATGCCCTATTTTACGATTAATTTCGGCATCGGTCATAATCTGATCAATGCCGGCAGTGCCCATTTCCGGGGTTTTTATGAAATTCTAGCTTTAAAAGCAGCCCTTACCCCTAAAGTTTTTCTTCATATCGGCTATAGTCTTTATAGTTTTCAGTATCCCAACAACCTGATGTTAGGCATCGGCTATCGTTTTGGAGGCCGTCGGAAATAAGTTTGGTTGATGTGCGTCAAGAAGACGGTTAATTCCCTTTTTTAATAGTTAAAAAGCTTGTCTGTGTGCGAACACAGTTGTACCTTTGCATCGGATTTAAGCATATAGGATAACAATTTAAAAGAGGTATTAGTCGTATGATTATTTTGAATTTTGTAGCCGTTAAACTTGCATCAGTGGTAAAATCAAAGGCATTTGCGCTGATCAATAAGTAAAAAAACCAGCAGATTTTAAGTATGAAACAAAAGCAAAAAAAATTGTGACATACTTAAAAAGTGGCGCGACAGATTTTTGTTACCTTTGTGGCCGTAAAAAATCTGTCAAGCATGAAAAGGATTTTAATTTCCCTATTCGCCCTTGTGGTGACGCTTGGCTCGGAAGCTGCCGAGCCTTTTGTGTGTTTTAAATCATCTGCAGATGTGATTTCCCTGCAGGATGCGAGTGTTTCTTTTGACAATCGCGAACACAGTTGTGTTCAGAGGGCAATTGTCAACTTACAGCAGGATTTTGAGAAAGTGACACGTAAAGGCCTCCCCCTTTCCGAGCATGCTCGTATCCTCGTTGGTACCGTTGGTGTCAATAAACAGATTGACCAATGGGTGAAGAAAGGCGAGCTTCGTGATTTGAAAGGCAAGACCGAGAAATATATCATCAAGACCATTGGCGACCAGCTCGTCATTGCAGGTAGTGATAAACGTGGTACTGTATACGGTATCTATGAGCTTACCAAGCAGATGGGAGTCTCGCCTTGGTATTATTGGGCAGATGTTCCCATCGAGCAACACGAATCATTATATATTAAGAAAGGTGAGTATACCGATGGTGAGCCAAGTGTGCGCTATCGTGGTATTTTCCTGAATGATGAGGCCCCTTGTCTGACGACCTGGGTGAAGAACACCTTCGGCACCGACTATGGCGATCATCGTTTCTATGAGAAGGTCTTCGAACTGATTCTCCGTCTGAAAGGTAACTTCCTTTGGCCAGCCATGTGGGGTTGGGCTTTCTATGCCGATGATCCTGAGAACTCGAAGTTGGCCGACGAGATGGGAATCATCATGGGCACCTCCCACCACGAGCCGATGGCCCGTAACCATCAGGAATATGCCCGCAATCGTAGTAAGTGGGGTGCCTGGAACTATCAGACCAACAAGGAGAGCCTTGACCGTTTCTTCCGTGAGGGTATTGAGCGCATGAAAGGAACCGACGACATTGTGACCATCGGTATGCGTGGTGATGGTGACGAGGCCATGAGTGAGACGGCCGACACAAAACTGATGGAGCGTATTATCGACAATCAGCGCAAGATCATCAAGGAAGTGACGGGTAAACCCGCCGATAAGACCACGCAGGTATGGGCTTTGTACAAGGAAGTCCAGGACTATTACGATGCCGGTCTCCGTGTTCCCGACGATGTGATGATCCTTATCAGCGACGATAACTGGGGTGACATCCGTCGTGTGCCTACCGCTGCCGAGCGCAGTCGGAAGGGTGGTTGGGGTATCTACTACCACGTGGATTATGTAGGTGCGCCTCGTAATACGAAGTGGCTTAATGTCACTCAGACGCAGCAGATGTTCGAACAATTGTCGCTGGCCTACGATTTCGGTATCCAGCGTATGTGGATTCTCAATGTCGGCGACCTGAAGCCGATGGAGTATCCTATTCAGTTGTTTATGGATATGGCTTGGAATCCGAAGGCATATACCGTCCAGACCGTCACCGACCACACCCTCCGTTTCTTCCAAAGTGTACTCAGCGGTTCTGTTGCCGAAGAAGCCTCATCTATCTATAACCTCAACTGTCAATACATGGCCCGTGTCACGCCTGAGATGCTCGATGCCCGTACCTATAATGTTGAGACTGGCGAGTGGAAGAAGGTTGCTGATGACTACCAGCGACTGGAACTGCGTGCCCTGCGTCTCTATGACCAGATTCCAGCAGCGGCCCGCGATTTTTATCGTCAGTTGGTACTCTTCCCTGTGCAGGCGATGGCCAATCTCTATGATATGTACTACGCTCAAGCCATGAACCAGAAGATGGTTGCTGCTAAGAATCCGGATGCCAACATGTGGGCCGATATGGTGAGAGACTGTTTCCGTCGCGACTCACTGCTCTGTGCAGCTTATAATACCGATATTGCCGGTGGCAAGTGGAATGGCATGATGATACAGAAACATATTGGTTATCGCTCTTGGAACGACAATTTCCGTGCCGATATGCTGCCGCGTATCACTTCTGTCGCCGATAGCACTGTAGGTGGTTATACCTTTAGCCATAGCGATGGTTATGTGTCTATGGAGGCAGAGCACTTTTACAGTTCGACGGCTCCTGAAGGCTTGCAGTGGACCGTCTACCCCTATTACGGTCGTACCCGCAGTGCCGTTGCCCTGACGCCCTATACAACGTTGTCACCCGGTAATGCAGCCCTGACCTATCAGTTTACGTTACCTTCCGAATCGTCGAAAGTGAAGGTTCATGTTGTTACGAAGTCAACGCTTGACTTCCTGGATGTAGGTGGTTTTGAGTACAGTGTCAGTCTCGATGGTGGTGAGGCGCAGGTTGTTAACTTTAACAAGACGCTTGTCGACCGTCAGCCCTATATGTACTCCGACTATTATCCTGCCGTTGCCCGTCGTGTGGTGGAGAAAGTCGTTGAGTTGTCTGTGACCCAGAAAGATGTCCACAGTCTGACGATACAGCCTAAGCATCCTGGCATTGTCTTCGAGAAGATTGTGGTTGATGCCGGCGGTTATCAGTCGCAGTATCTCTTCGGTCAGGAGTCGCCCTGTAAGCGATAGAAGGTTGAAGGGAAAAGAGAATAGGGAAAAGTGATAAATTTGCTACCGCACGGATAATTTTTCACTTTTCCCTGTTCACTTTTCCCTTTTTTTTCCTATCTTTGCATCCGAAAAGGAATGTAATTAATTTATAGCGTTATGAGAATGATGAAAAAACTCCTTATCGCCGTTTTGCTGATGCAGGTATCGGTAGCGGTTATGGCACAGGACAAGACCTTGTTGATCTCCGAGTCCGGGCTTCCCTATACAGCCCAGACGTGGTTTGCCTATGGTTCCGGTAACATCGACCAGAACGATATCGTGGGATGTTGGGATCAAGGCAAGCGTATTGTGACAGCAGCTTATACAGGCGAGGGATGGTTTGTCATCATGGCAGGCAACACGCGTTATTCGATGCAGACCTATCTTGTCAGCGAAGTCTGGCCCGAGGAGTGGATAGCCAAGAAGACGCAAGAAGGCTACGCTATCACCTCGATGTCGCGCAGCAACAGTCAGTGGTTGGTGGTGCTTTCTCAGGGTAGTGGTATCAGTCGTCAGATTGTCTGGCAGAACACGTGGGACAACCTTGCGCCTTGGATTGCAGAGCAGAAGGGCTACGGCTATAGCATTACCGACCTTGCTTTTGATGGTAAGCAGTGGCTTGTCGTGATGAGTCAGAATTCGAAGTTTGTGTCACAGGGTTATTTCACTGCCGACACCACCAACGATATGATGCGTAGCATTCAATCGGAGGTATGGAACAAGGGTTTCAATCTGCATCAGGTGGCCTATGGCGGTGGTAAGTACATTGTCACCTTCGGAAACTATGCCTATGGCGATGAGCGTTTCCAGAACCTTCAGGTCAATCCTGACGATCCTAAGGATTATATCCGTCAGCAGTGGGAGAAGGGTATCTGTATTGCCTATATCGGTGGTGGTCTTGTTCCTCCCAGCAAGAAGTAATCTTAAAAATGAATAGATATAAAGGCAGCATTCATTAAAAGTTCTCTAACTGGGCGGTCAGTGGTTGGCGGATGTTGGAGAGATATTCTTCTGTGAGGAGTTGCCAATGGGATAAAGTACGGACGTCGTAGTTACTCCAGGCCGAACCGAAATAATAGGTGTAAGGCCTACCCTTATACTGACGGACAAGGCCGACGGCATGGGCGGGTTTACCCTCCAACCGGGTGGTCTCGTCAACGCCTTCTGGGAAAAGTACACCTACGTATATCTGCGGGTGGACTTTCGGATTATCCGTAGGATCAGCGTAAAGCACGTAGTCTTTGCCCCGTATCAGATTCTCGTCATCATGTAATACCACGCCGGCAGCGAGTGTTACCGGCTGGTGGATGCCATCATACCATACGGTCATCTTGTTGTAGTGCGAACCCTTGTCGAGTGAGACAAGCCGGTGTTCCGTTGTTCCGTCGGTAGTCGTGCCGTAGGTCAGTTCTGCGGTAAATCGGAGCGGACCGTTGTCGAGAATCTTGCAGTCGGTGAAGCAATAGGGGAAGAGTAGCTTACCATCCTTCATCAGAGCAGGGGCGCCGCAGCCCAGACTTGCTCCTACGGAATACACGTCCATGCCATAGCCGTGGTCAAGGTGGAAGGACGCGTTCCTGAATACTTCTTCGCCCTCTTCGCGTTTCCCGACTTTCTTCAGTGAGTCGCCCTGATGCCATCCCCAACTGTGCAGTCGGTAGCGCTCCTCAACGACAGGATCCGGGGTGTTCTTCACCCACACGTCAGTACCGAACGACCGCTCACCCGTCCGTTGGAGGGCAGGGCCGTACATACGATAGATGCCTCGGTCATTCTCCCAAGTGAGGTCATCGAGGCGTTCTGGGTAGATCCGTCCGCATACTTGCGGCATGGATGGCGAAGGTTGTCCCTTGCTGATGGTGTATGTCGCCTTACCCTTCGGCTGTATGGAAACATAAAGCAACAGCTTGCCGTCGTGACTTTTCTGATAGGTTATCTGCTGACCTAATGCATTCTTTACAATCAGCGGATCACTGGTTTTCAGACCAAGTGACTGGTAGATTGCATGCAGGTCTGCCTCCACCACCTCCTGTCGCTGATTAGAGGTAGGGTTTGTCACGTTAAGGCATACTTGCTGGGCTGTTGTACTCAATGGGCAAAATAGAACAGCCAAGAGGAAGAGTGGTAAGAAAATAGTTTTTTGATTCATTTCATTATATGTTTTCGAATAAAGGGTCTCATCATTGTTCAGTTATGAAAAAGTGCTGTAAGTTATAGTCTTACAGCACCTTGCTTTTCGTTGAAACCAGCGCATTGTGGTACAATTCGTACCCAGAGCCGGGGTCGAACCGGCACGGGTTGCCCCACTGGTGTTTGAGACCAGCGCGTCTACCGATTCCGCCATCTGGGCATTCTTGCGTTCCTATTGGTTGCAAGCGCCTGACGAGTCAAACGCAGCCAGTTTCTGTGCAAAAGCGGTGCAAAGGTACTACAAAAATCTGAAATAGCAAAAGTTTCTGATAAAAAAATGAAAAATACTTGCTTATATCAACATTTTTGCGTACCTTCGCCCACAGAAACAAGAACTATAGATATTATAAATGGAAAAAACAGACAAGAGAAATTTCTGTGTCATCCTTGCTGGAGGTCGCGGCAGACGCTTGTGGCCCTGTAGTAGGGATTTGTATCCCAAGCAGTTTATCGATTTTTTCGGTACGGGGCGTACGCAGTTGCAGGCAACCTACGACCGTTTCGTCAAACTCCTGCCGAAGGAGAATATATTTGTATGTACCTGTCAGGAATATCTGCAACTGACCAAGGAGCAGTTGCCTGAGGTGGCTGACCATAACATTCTTGTGGAGCCAGTTCATCGTAATACGGGTCCTAGTGTGGCTTGGACGGCCATGCGTATTTCGCGTATCCATCCTGAGGCGAACGTGATCATCACACCTTCCGACCAGATGGTTCTGAACGATGAGGCCTTCAAGCGGAGCATTGAGATTGGAATGGGTTATGTTTCGGAAAACGATGTACTGTTAACGATGGGCGTAAAGCCTACGAGACCAGAGCCCGGTTATGGTTATATCCAATTGGGTGATGTGAGTTGCAAGCCCGATGTGTATGGTGTGAAGTCGTTTACCGAGAAACCTGAGCGTGAGTTTGCGACGATGTTCATGAACAGCGGAGAGTTCTATTGGAATACAGGTATCTTCCTTTCCAATGTCCGTCATCTGCTAGATAGTTTCGAACAGATTTTTCCTGAGGTGCTTCGTCACCTGAAGGAGGAAATTCCCAACTACACTTATGAACAGGAGTTGGCATATGTAAAGGAGAACTATCCGCGTTATCCGAATGTCTCTCTCGATTATGCCATTTTGGAGCAGAGCAAGGGTGTGTTTGTCATGAAGTGTGATTTTGGCTGGGCCGATCTGGGCACCTGGCATGGCATCTATGAAGCCATGCGTAAGACGGACGATGATAATGTTGTAATTGACTCCGAGGTGATTCTCGAGGATTGCAGCGACAATGTCATCAAGTTGCCAAAGGAGCGGTTGGGCGTGATTAATGGTCTGTCGGGTTATATCGTGGCCGAGAAGGACAATGTGCTTCTCATCTGCAAGAAAGGCGACTCGTCGTCGCTGGTACGTAAGTATGTAAGTGAAGTGCAGATTAAATACGGAGAAGATTTTGTGTAGTTGACAGTTTACTTTAAGCCGTAAACTGTCAACTATCAACTACTTCGAGAATTCGGTCAGAATTTTAGAAGCGATCTCTTTGAACTCCTCTTCCGAGAGTTTCAGTTTTTCGCGACGGAAATCCACGTCCTGTTCCGACTGCATCGGAATGAGATGGATATGGGCATGTGGTACTTCGAGGCCGAGCACTACCTGAGCAACCTTCTTACAGGGGAAGGCCTTCTTGATGGCGAGTGCCACCTGTTTGGCAAATACCTGGTAGCGGGCAATCTCATCGTCTTCCATGTCGAAGATATAATCAACCTCTCTACGGGGAATAACGAGCGTATGTCCCTTTACCAACGGATTGATGTCGAGGAAAGCATAGAACTCCTCGTTTTCTGCGCACTTGTAGCTGGGAATATCTCCAGCGGCAATCTTACTGAATATATCCATATTATCCTACGGTTATTTTGTCGATACGTAACTTGATAGTGCCACGAGGAATCTTCACTTCCACCTCGTCGCCCACCTTATGGTTGAGCAAGCCCTGAGCAATTGGCGTCTTGATTGAGATCTTACCCTCGCGGAGGTTGGCTTCGCTCTCGCTGACGATGGTGTAGGTCATCTTGGCCTTGTTCGTCATGTTGGTCATTTCCACCTTCGATAGGATCTGCACGGAGTCGGTGCTTAGACGGCTGGTATCTACAACCTTTGCCTCTGAGATGGTCAGTTTCAACTGATTGATCTTATCCTCAAGATGCGCCTGTGCCTCTTTGGCGGCGTCGTACTCACTGTTCTCACTCAAATCACCCTTCTCACGCGCCTCTGCGATAGCAGCTGAGGCCTTGGGGCGTTCAATGCTTTCTAAGCGCTTCAGTTCGGCTATCAGTTTGTCGTAGCCTTCTTGTGACATGTAAGCCATGTTATTTACAATTTAATGATTTACAATTTTAATTATTCATTCCTTGGACAGACAAAAAACAAAAGAATCCCGACTTTTCTCATGTCGGAATCCTCGCTGTTAACATGTCTTTATCCTTACTTTTCCGTTTGCAAAGGTAGGCATTATTTTCGAATCAGCCAAATTTTTCCGTATAAAAAATGCAAAACGGCAAAGATGATGATGCCTGATACCCATCCACCCAGAACGTCGATGACGTAGTGAGCCTGGATATAGACCGTTGCGAAGCACATCAGAATGAACAGCGGCAACATGCCATAGAACAGTTTCCGGTTCTGACTGCGCCAAGCCAGGATCATGAGGATGGTGGTCACACCGACATGACTACTGGGGAAGGCTGCTGTAGGTTGTTCGCCCGTTTCGTGGGCACTGGCCACGCACTGGTAGAAGAAGCCGTCGCTATAGCCCGGAATCGGGAGTGCCTCATTGTGGGTTGCAAAATAGTTGCCGACGTCGGGGAATGTGCCATTCGCAATGTTGTCGAGGCCTGCAGCCAGATAATAATACTGTGGACCTGTAACGGGCAGGAAGATGAAAATGACGTAATAGATAAAGAACGCCGAGAGGATAATAAACTCCGTACGGTCGAACTCCTTATAGCGGCAGAAGAAATAGAACAGTGTCACAAGGGCAATCATCGGGTAATACGATGCATAGCTTAAGTGCATTAGTTCGCTGAACACCGGATGCGACCATGACTGTGCGAAGAACAGTGCAGGCTGACAGCCCAGGAGCTGTTGTTCGTAGCCTGCAAACACGTGGTCGAGGTTGGGGAAGATGCGGTTCAGCAGATAGGTATCCGGGTACCACCAAGGCAGGAGCAGTAACTGAGCGCCGATACGGCAGAAGTGGGTAAAGCGGCATGGAATCATGCGATATACCGCCCAAAGTGCGATTGTCATCATCACGATGCGGAAGCGTCCCCACAACATTGGTTCCGGATTCTGCATCTTTGTCTGGGCGAAAAGTATCAGCAGCATTGTCAGCACCAGATAGCCCATCACGACCCATTCCACTGCCAACAACCCTTTCTTGGGTTTCTTTTCTATTTCGAACAAAAACTTAAATAGATTCACTACTACAACCATTTGTGATCCCTATACCATTGGATCGTCTTTTTCACGCCCTCTTCCAACTGCACCTTCGGCTGATAGCCAAGTTCGTCGATGGCAGGTTGGATGTCACAGCGCCAGTTACGCTGTTTGAGGATATTGTATTTATCGTTGTTAAGCGCCGTCACCTTACCCGTTATCCGTCCGATGTATTCGCCTAAGAATGTCACGATGCGCAGCACCCATACAGGCGCCGTGATACGGATCCACCAAGGCCTTCCCAAGGCTTCGTGGATGAGGTTGCTGAATGTGGCACTCTGGTAGACCTCACCATCGGAGAGGAAGTATTTTCGCCCGTTCTTGCCCTTCTCCAGAGCCAGGAACACCGCCTGCACCACATCCTCGACATAGACAAATGTGATGTCCTGCCGCTTGTAGCCTACAGCGAAATCAGAATGTTGTTTAATGCTCTTGGCCATGATGAAGTAGTCCTTTTCGCGCGGTCCGTACACCCCTGTCGGCCTTAGTATAATATAAGGTAGGCGCTTGGCTAGCGTCTCGAGACAGTGTTCTGCAGCCAGTTTGCTGCGTCCGTATTCGGTATTCGGCTGTGGCGAATCGTTCTCGCAGATGGCCTCATAGGGTTGTTGTTCCTTGATGGCGCCGAAGATGCTGAGGCTGCTCACGAACACAAAGCGCTTCAATGGCATCCCCACTTCTAGCAATGCCTCTGCCAGATTCTTTGTTCCCTCGGTATTGATGCGATGAAAATCAGCTTTATTCAGACACTTCGTCACACCAGCAGCATGCACCACATAGTCGAAGTTCTGGTCCCGCAGTTGTTCCACGAGCTGTGTCTTCGACGCCAGGTTCAGTTCGATAAAATGAATGCGTTCATCCTGCAGCCATTCCCTCGAACTGCTCTTGCGGATGGCAGCCCACGTATCGAGACCTCTCTTCAGAGCCTCCTCTACGATAAATGAGCCGATAAACCCGCTCGCACCAGTGATTAATATCTTCATTTTGCTGATTTTGGGTGCAAAGGTACGAAGAAATTAATAATTTAAGATAATTTGTAGATGTAATTATTACAATTATTCCATTTTTTTTTTATCTTTGCACACAGAATAATTAAAAACAAAACTATGGGAAAGAAGAAAGGTGGAAAAAGACTCGGTAAGAAGCAGGTCAGCGAACTGCTGCAGAACCTCTTCCAGCATAATCCGAATGAGACGTTCACGTTCAAGCAGATATTCAAGGCTCTCAAGCTCGACACCCATCCGTTGAAGATGCTCGCCATCGACACGATGGAGGAGATGGCTTGGGATGATTTCCTGAGTAAGGTCAGCGACAACGCCTACCGTCTGAACATGAAGACGCAGGTGCAAGAGGGTACCTTCCGTCGCAAGGCCAATGGTCGTAACTCGTTCCTGCCTGATGATGGCGGAACACCAGTATTCGTGGCAGAGCGTAATTCGATGTCGGCGATGGATGGCGATAGGGTGAAGGTCTCCTATATGGCCCGTCGTGACAAGCATATCAAGGAGGCCATGGTCATCGAGATCGTGAAGCGTGCCCACGACACCATCGTCGGAAAACTCCGTGTCGAAAACGACTGGGCCTTCCTGATTCCGCAGGATTCAACCTTCGTTCACGATATCATCATCCCCAAGCGTAAGCTGAAGGGTGGAAAGACCGACGACAAAGCTGTGGTGAAGGTCACTCAGTGGCCTGATGCCGAGCATAAGAACATCATCGGGTCCGTCATCGATGTGTTGGGTAAGACGGGTGAGAACAATGCCGAGATGCATGCCATCCTCGCTCAGTACAACCTGCCCTATAAGTATCCGAAGAATGTGGAGGATGCTGCCGAGAAGATCGATGCGACCATCACGCAGCAGGAGATTGACCGTCGTGAGGACTTCCGCGATGTCTTCACTTGCACCATCGACCCCAAGGATGCCAAGGACTTCGACGATGCCCTTTCCATCCGCAAGCTAGACAGCGGTCTTTGGGAAGTTGGCGTGCATATCGCTGATGTCAGCCACTATGTGAAGGAAGGCTCCACCATCGATAAGGAGGCCTACAATCGTGCTACGAGCATCTATCTCGTCGACCGTACCATCCCAATGCTGCCTGAACGTCTCTGTAACTTCATCTGCTCCTTGCGTCCTGACGAAGAAAAGCTCTGCTACAGCGTGATCTTCCAGCTCGACGATGAGGCCAATGTCAAGAAGTGGCATCTGGCACATACTGTCATCAAGAGCAATCGCCGTTATGCTTATGAAGAGGTGCAGCAGTTGCTCGAGGACAATGGCGTGAAGGACGGTACTGGAGAGCCAGCGCCTGCAGCCACGAAGAAGAATCCCTATAAGGGTGAGAATGCCACAGAACTGATCGTGCTCGATGCCCTCGCCAAGAAACTGCGTGCAGCCCGTTTCAAGAACGGAAGTGTGAAGTTCGACCGTGAGGAACTCCATTTCGATATCGATGAGAAGGGCAAGCCTGTGAAGGCCTACTTCAAGGTGTCGAAGGATGCCAACAAACTCATCGAGGAATTCATGCTGCTTGCCAACCGCACCGTTGCGGAATCGATAGGTCGGGTGAAGAAGGGTCAGAAAGCCAAGACCTTGCCCTATCGTATCCACGACCAACCCGATCCCCAGAAACTCGAGAATCTGCGTCAGTTTGTCTCGAAGTTCGGTTATAAGGTGAAGACCAGCGGCACGAAGGGTGCTATCACCAAGTCGCTCAATGCCTTGATGTCGGATGCTGAGGGAACCCGTGAGCAAAACGCCATCGAGACCGTGGCCCTGCGTGCGATGATGAAAGCCAAGTATAGCGTCCATAACATCGGACACTACGGCCTCGCCTTCGACTATTATACCCACTTCACTTCGCCCATCCGCCGTTATCCCGACATGATGGTGCATCGTCTGCTGACGAAATACCAGGATGGTGCCCGTTCTGCCAATAAGGATAAGTACGAGGAGTATTGTGAGCACTGCAGCGACATGGAGCAGGTCTCTCAGAATGCCGAGCGCGACTCTATCAAATATAAGATGGTGGAGTTTATGGAGGACAAGATCGGCAATATCTACGATGCCCATATCTCCGGCCTCACCAGCTACGGCATCTATGCCCAGATCGACGAGAATCACTGCGAGGGTATGATTCCTATCCGCGACCTTGGCAACGACTACTACGATTTCGACGAGAAGAACTTCGTCATCGTAGGTCGTCGTCACCATACAAAGTACCAGTTGGGCGATCC
>JAEEGI010007615.1_pt1 | contig 24210 bp, 22 predicted proteins | sample 8958751 | NCBI WGS metagenome assembly JAEEGI01 (sample SAMN16246545, study PRJNA631951) | gut metagenome | biome: gut microbiome; feature: rumen; material: KS-attached | host: Bos | place: Iran: Karaj | collected 2018-10
AATGCCGGTCTTAGGGTCTCTGGTGCACTGCTCAGGCTTGAACTTGTATGCTCCGTGGGAAGTTCCGATGGAGATAGCCAGAGAGTCGCATCCGGTCTTGCTGGTGAAGTCTATAACTTCCTCAGGACGAGTGTAGTGAGATTCCTCAGCGGAAACCTCGTCCTCAACTCCTGCAAGCACTCCGAGCTCAGCCTCTACGGTTACGTCAAACTGATGTGCGTACTCCACAACCTTCTTTGTAAGGGCAACGTTCTCGTCGTAAGGAAGGGCGCTTCCGTCTATCATCACTGAAGAAAAGCCCATATCCACGCAGCTCTTGCAAGTCTCGAAAGTGTCACCGTGGTCCAGATGGAGAACGATCTGAGGATTCTCCCATCCGAGTTCCTTTGCATACTCGACAGCACCCTGAGCCATATATCTGAGAAGTGTCTGGTTAGCGTAGGAACGCGCACCCTTTGAAACCTGGAGAATAACCGGAGACCTCTTGGTGGCTGCTGCCTTGATGATGGCCTGGAGCTGCTCCATATTGTTGAAGTTGAAAGCCGGAATAGCATATCCGCCTGCTACAGCCTTGGCGAACATCTCTCTTGTGTTGACAAGGCCTAACTCTTTGTAAGATACCATAATTTATTGAATGTTAAAAATTTGTCTAATCAATGGCCCGGCCTCTGCCGGAAATCCGTTGCAAAAATAACAATATTTTCCCTTACCTTTGTATAGACAAGAAGCATTTATTATGGAAAACAAAGTGATGGTTTTCTCCGCACCCAGCGGAGCCGGAAAGACAACTATAGTCACTCATCTTCTCAAGGCTTTCAACAAGCTGGAATTCTCCGTTTCCGCCACATCCCGCGCACCGAGAGGCCAGGAAGTGGATGGCAAGGACTACTACTTCCTTTCTGTCAAGGAATTCAAGAAGAGGATCAAGAACAACGAGTTTGTCGAGTATGAGGAGGTTTATCCCGGCTCATTCTACGGCACCCTCAAGAGCGAGGTGGAGAGGATCTGGGCCAAGGGCAATGTCATAATGTTCGACGTGGATGTCAAGGGAGGCGTGAGCATAAAGAGAATCTTCGGGGAGAAGGCCTTCACCGTATTCATCATGCCACCTTCCCTGGAAGTTATGGAGAAGAGGCTCAGGGCCAGGGGCACAGATTCCGAGGAAGCCATCAAGACCAGAGTGGCCAAGGCCGCCGAGGAAATGACCTATGCCGCCAAGTTCGACGCAGTCCTTGTCAACGATGTCCTCGAAGAATCTTTCGAAAAGGCAGAGAGGCTTGTAAAACTGTTCACCCGCCTCAAGCCGAAAAAGAAAGCCGCTGTAAAGTAAAATCCCCGGCGATGAAAAGGACGGCCCTGTACTTCGGCTCTTTCAACCCTCTCCACTACGGACATCTGGGAGTGGCGGAATATGTCATCCTCAACTGTGACATAGACCGTTTCGAGATGGTCCTCAGCCCGCACAACCCTTTCAAGGACAAGCAGATGCTGCAGGATCCCCAAGAGCGGCTCAAATCGCTGAGAAAAGCTATAAGGGCTTTCAACAAACAGCTCAAGCCAAAGATTGAGGCCAATCCTGAAGTCAGATGCAAGGGCGTTATTGTCAACGATATCGAATTCCACCTGAAAGAGCCGCTCTATACCTTCAACACAATGAAGGAGCTACAGAAACGGAACCCCGGCACGGAATACATCATAGTTGTGGGAGCGGACTCCTTCAAGATCATGCCAAAGTGGTACCTAGGAGAGGATATACTCAGAGAGTTCAAGGTAATAGTCTATCCTAGAAAAGGTTACAGAGTCAAGACACAGTGCCGCAAATACAAGGCCCTGTATCTGGAAGACGCCCCTCTGAACGACATCTCCTCCACTCAGATCCGTAACGGGGAACTATAGCCAGATCCTTTCCCAGATACAGTTCGGAATCAGCCTCCAGAAGAAAACCAGAATACGGTAGCGCCAGTCGATTACCGCAACTCTCTTTTTCCTCTCTACCGCCCTGACAATCTTCCGTGCAACCTTCTTCTGGTCCATCAGCATTGGATAATGATGCTTTGAAGTGTCAAGAAGCGGAGTGTCCACGAATCCGGGACGGATATCGGTGAACCTTATTTTCAGCCCCGAGCTCCGCGACAACTGCGCAAGTGCCTGGATATAAGTGTTGTCGAAACTCTTGGTTGCGGAATACGACGGGGCCGGGCCCAGGCCTTTCACTCCGGCAATCGAGCTGATGACTGCAATGTGGCCTTCCCCTTTCTGCCGGAAATAATGCCAGGCGGAGTCAACCATCCTCGTAAAGCCGAGAGCATTGGTGGAAACAGTCTTGAGTTCTTTGGAAAGATCCAGTTCCCCGTTGTGCCATCCCACTCCGGACCCGTGGAAGTAAAGGTCCATTCCCCCTATCTTGTCTATCAGGGACAAAAGGTGTTCGGGAGCATTCTCCTTTTCAATATCTATAACCTGGTATTCAATGTTTTGAGGAAAGAGCTGCTGGAGTTCCTTCAGTTTCTCCTCACGCCTTCCGGCAACGCCGATCTTCCAGCCTTTCCCGGCCAGAATACTCGCGACTTCCTGCCCCATTCCGGAGGTCGCGCCCATAATGACAGCTCGTTTCATTTTATTCTCCTATGATCCTTGCCATTTCTCCGGACAGCGGAGCATCAATGCAAATGTACCTGTCGTTGCCCGTGGCCTCTCCCTTGGCGTCTTTCCTCCCCACCGGGTGGATAAATTCTATACGCCTGGCATGCAGACAGATGGACCCGTCCCTGTTGGACCGTCTGGAACCATACTTGACGTCTCCTTTTATAGGACATCCTATGGACGAAAGCTGGCAGCGTATCTGATGGTGCCTTCCGGTAAGAAGCATAACTTCCAGAAGGGTGTAATGGTCCAGTTCCTTTATTATGCGGTAAAGCAGCCGGGCTTCCTTGTATCCCGCAGGCGGAGTGCCCTTTCCCTTGAAAGGATAGGACTTGTTGTTTTTTTCATCGCGATAAAGATAATCGCGGAGCTCCACCCATCCGTCCTCTATCGCCACACCGTCCGGCACTCCGTCCAGAGGTGTCTGTACCAGAGCCCAATAGGTCTTGTGGACATCTCCTTCGCGGAGCATCTCGTTGATCCTTTCCAGCCCCTTGCCGGTCTTGGCGAAGAGCACGGCTCCGCTAACGGGGCGGTCCAGACGGTGGGCAACTCCCATGAACACCTGGCCTGCCTTGCCGTCTCTCTGGGCTATAAAAGCCTTGAGGGTTTCGCTCAGCGGCTCGTCCCCTGTCTTGTCTCCCTGGACGATTTCCCCGCTTCTCTTGTTGAAGATCAGGAAGTGATTGTCTTCAAACAATATCCTTGAAGAGATATCCCCGAACTCTTCCTCTGAAAGTTTCCTGTATACTGCTGCCTGTTCCAATCTTGGTTTTATTTTACATAGAAGTACTCGGTCCCAACTCCATATGCGTGCAGGCTGCCGTATTTGCCGCCGCCTTGATAATCTTCTGCCCAGGAAACCCTGGTAGCCATCTTGCCATGCTTGGTATTTGCGATGGAATAACCATAGACAACCCTACGGACAGGCTGGCCGAGCGCGTTCTTCTGGATTTCCCAGGAATTGCTGACAATAACGACCTTGATGGCATCCTTGCCCTTCTTCTTTTCTGCTGCAAGAGCCTGAGCATTCAGCGAGGCATTCATACTGCCGGCCTTAGGTACAGGCTTGAATTCAAGATTATCCAGGGAATTGCCCTTAATGGCTTCCTTCAGGGCGGAAACATAGGTGAGAGCTTTCTGATAATAGATGGCGAACTGGTCTTTCATTACCCCGTTCTGGGTTTCACGGCACCACTCCACAGGATAGCCTTCGAACAATATTGAGATATTCGTGGCCATATTCAAATCCAACTTTGCCACCCTTAAGGCATCTTCCTCGGCGAACACAGGATCAAGCTTATAATCACAGAAATACGCTTTCCCCTTGTTTCTTGTAAACAGAACCGAGCCGATTCCCATAACACCTTCTTCACTTGCCTGGTTTCCGGCAACATGCATACCTACGTGCATCAAAGGAGGACGGTCCAGATAGAAAGCTCCCGTATTGTCTTTTTTGTAATCACCGTTGTTGATAAGATTCATTATCTCACCGATCTTGACATAGAAAGCCTGCCAGTTGCCGAATTCCTTCTTCAATTGCATCTCAAGCTCGTAGTTCTCTCCCTGCTGCATTTCCTGGAGGGTTTTCCTTACCCACTTGAAACGGGCTGTAAGCTTTTCCGCAAGAGTCTTTGCCTCCGACTGGGATGTCTTTCTCAATCCCCAGGCCACGCTGTTAAGATATTTTCCGGATTCATCATAGTCGCTATAGGATGTTTCCATGGCCATGATCCGTGGGATTTCAGGCCCGGAACCATAAGATTTCACCTGCTCCTTCTGAGATGGCACCCTGGAGGTGGAGGTTGATTTCTGAGAAGAATTGGATGTAGAGGTGGTTTGCTGGGAATCATTGCCAAGTGCATTATCCACCGCATTCTCTACAGCCTTCTCTGTCTTTTCCTTCACAGCCTTCTTGGCTTTATTGAGAACCCCCTTAAGCTGGGCCTGTGCACAAACACAGACACCCAATGACAATATCACAGCCAAAAGAGATTTTAAGAAGAAATTTGTTTTCATGATAGAGAGTTTAAAGTCTTGAACCTATGTTTATGTCTCAAATATAAGAATTTTTATCTAACTTAGATGCTGGAAAAACTGGATTCAATTAATAACCTAATAATCAAATTTCTTTATGAAAAACTTCACCAAAGCATTCGGTATGGCAATTCTGGCTATTGCCTTTATCCTGGTTTCAGGATGCAAGAACAACACTTCCAATGCACAGAAAACCATTACAGGAGTATCAAATTCATTACAGCAAGACATTGAAAACATGGCAGAAGACGCACTTGAACCTAAAGTTGCTGTTGACGGCAACACAATCACTTACGGAGACCATTCCTATACCGTTTCCGGAGAGTTCACCGATTCTTACAAAGTTCCTACTGCATTTGTGACATTCACAAATTTCCCTGCAGACTATGAAGAATTCGAGGCTGTTTACAACGGACTTCTCGGAAAGAGCATCCAGGGAACGGCAGCAATGATCCCTATGGCTATCGAACTCTATGCAAGAGACGCATCGGTCGGAGAAAGATGCCTCAATCTTCTGTGCAACAGTTCTTCTACCGTAAGCAACATCACCCGTATCCTGAAGACCAAGCTGGTTCCTTCCGAGCATGCCCCGGCAAACGATCCTTACATTCAGCGATATATGGCTGCGGCTCTGCTCAAGGGCGCAAAGGCTGACAATGCTTACAGCCCTGACATGCCTTATACCGTAGAGATGGCAGCATCCCCTAACGGAGTTCATAATGTCACCGGCGGAACTGACACGTTCATCTACATTATCGCTCACGGCTGGGACACTTTCCAAAGAGGCGTGGAGATCTTCAAGGCAGACGGAAGCGATATGTACAAAGTCTACAACTGCCCTTCCTGCTACACCCAGTGCAAGAACATAAAGGGTGAATGGGCCGGACTCCAGTAGCATTTGCCACAAAGACCATAAAGACCTCCTGAAATGACAATCAGGAGGTTTTTTTATATCCGGATCATCCACGATTTGACAAAATGGCAGAAAAATGTCGCATAGCGGCAGTGGCACAATGTTGGCTGTTTCTCCATCGCGGAGAAAGATTCTCCCCAAGAATGAATAAACAAAAAAAGGAGATAAAATCATGGGAAAAATTATCGGAATCGACTTGGGAACAACCAACAGTTGTGTCTCAGTAATGGAAGGCTCTGAGCCTACCGTAATCATCAACAGCGAGGGAAAGAGAACAACCCCTTCTGTAGTGGCTTTCACCGGAAACGGAGAAAGGAAGATTGGCGATCCTGCAAAGCGTCAGGCCATCACCAACCCTACCAAGACCATATACTCTATCAAGAGGTTTATGGGCGAGACCTATGACAGGGTACAGACAGAAATCGCCAGAGTGCCTTACAAGGTAGTGCGCGGCGACAACAACACCCCGAGAATCGACATAGACGGCAAACTCTATTCTCCTCAGGAGATTTCAGCGATGGTTCTCCAGAAGATGAAGAAGACTGCAGAAGACCATCTGGGACAGACAATTACAGAGGCTGTCATCACAGTTCCTGCATACTTCTCAGATTCTCAGAGGCAGGCCACCAAGGAAGCCGGAGAGATTGCCGGACTGCACGTAAAGAGAATCATCAACGAGCCTACGGCAGCAGCTTTGGCATACGGACTGGACAAGAAGGAAAAGGACGCGAAGGTTGCAGTGTTCGACCTTGGCGGCGGTACCTTCGATATCTCAATCCTTGAGTTGGGCGACGGCGTATTCGAGGTTAAGTCCACCAACGGTGACACCCACCTCGGAGGTGACGACTTCGACCACGTTATCATCGACTGGATGGTTCAGGAATTCAAGAACGAGCACGCTGGCGCAGACCTCAGCAAGGACCCTATGGCCCTGCAGAGACTGAAGGAAGCTGCCGAGAAGGCAAAGATCGAGCTTTCAAGCCAGACCACAACCGAGATCAACCTGCCTTACATCATGCCTATAGACGGTGTTCCTCAGCACTTTGTAAAGACTCTTACAAGGGCTAAGTTCGAGGCTCTGGCAGACAGCCTGTTCCAGAAGTGCATCGAGCCTTGCCGCAAGGCCCTTTCAGACGCTCACCTTAGCGCAAGCGACATCAACGAGGTATTGCTCGTGGGCGGTTCAACCCGTATCCCTAAGGTACAGCAGATGGTAAAGGATTTCTTCGGCAAGGAGCCTAACAAAAGCGTAAACCCTGACGAGGTTGTGGCTATCGGCGCATCTATCCAGGGCGGTGTTCTGGCAGGCGACGTGAAGGACGTGCTTCTGCTCGACGTTACTCCTCTGAGCCTCGGTATCGAGACCTACGGCGGAGTGTTCACAAAGCTCATCGAGTCCAACACCACCATCCCTACCCGCAAGAGCCAGATCTTCTCTACGGCTTCTGACAACCAGCCTTCTGTAGAGGTTCACGTCCTCCAGGGAGAGCGTCCTATGGCTTCCGGAAACAAGACTATCGGAAAGTTCCATCTGGACGGCATCATGCCGGCTCCAAGAGGTGTTCCTCAGATCGAGGTAACCTTCGATATCGACGCCAACGGTATCCTCAACGTATCCGCTAAGGACAAGGGAACCGGCAAGGAGCAGCAGATCCGTATCGAGGCATCAAGCGGCCTGAGCGATGCAGAGATCAAGAGGATGAGAGACGAGGCAAAGGCCAACGAGCAGGCCGACAAGGCTGAAAGGGAGAAGGCCGACAAGCTCAACAACGCGGATGCACAGGTATTCGCCAGCGAGAAGAACCTGAAGGACTACGGCGACAAGATTCCTGCAGACAAGAAGGCAAGAATCGAGGAAGCCACCAGGAAACTGAAGGAAGCCCATCAGAACAAGAACATCGCTGAGCTGGATAACCTTATGAACCAGCTGAACGAGGCTTGGCACGCTGCCAGCGAGGAAATGAACCGCGCCGCAGGTGCACAGCAGGGCCCTAATCCTGGCGCAGGAACCCAGGGAGGCTACGGCCAGAACACCGGAAACTCCGGCAGCACCGGAACCGGCTCCAACGGCCAGGACGGCGAGGTAACCGACGTGGACTTTGAGGAAGTCAAGTAATCATCCTTGTCCGAATGAAAAGGCGTGTTTCTACGGAAGCACGCCTTTTTTATGTTAATTTCTCAACGATTTTTCAACATCGCTGAGAATTTTTAATTATTTGCGGCGGATTTGATGATTTTTTCATATCTTTGGAGAATCGAATAAAGCAAATTTTTCAGATTAATAATAGAACAACGAATATGGACTGGTTAGAAAAGTACAGCGACCGCATCGTAAGCGCGCAAGATGCGGCAAAAGCAATCCAGAGCGGAATGAACATAGTCTTAGGCCACTCTGCCGCAGCTCCTCAGGAGATTCCATTGGCTATGATGGACCAGAGAGACAGGCTCAAGGACGTGAACATTTACCACATGGTAACCCTTCACCCTGCAACCTATATGCTGCCTGAGGGCTACGGACATTTCCGCCACATTACCAACTTTGCTCACGGAAACACCAGGGAAGGCCTCAACGATGACCGCGGAGACTTCTTCCCTTACTACTACCATCAGATCGGAGACTGGTTCGACACCCGCTATCCGGTTGATGTTGCAATGATTACCGTTACTCCTCCTAACGAGGACGGATACTGCAGCCTCGGTATTTCCGTGGACTACACCAAGCTTGCAGTAGACCGCGCAAAGATGATCATCTGCGAGATGAACGACCAGATGCCTTTCCTGGGCTATGGAGACTGCCTGATCCACATTTCCAAACTGGACTACATCGTGAAGACCTCCAAGCCTATGTTCCAGCTTCCTAAGCCAACCATAGGACCTGTTGAGGAGAAGATCGGCGAATACTGCGCTTCACTGGTTGAGGACGGTGCCACCCTGCAGCTTGGTATCGGCGCCATTCCTGACGCAGCCCTGCACTATATGACCAACAAGAAGGACCTCGGAATCCATACCGAGATGTTCTCTGACGGCGTTGTAGAGCTTGTAAAGAAGGGAGTTGTGACAAACGCAAAGAAGAAGCTTCATCCTGGCAAGCTGGTTACCGGATTCCTTATGGGAAGCCAGATGCTCTACGACTTCGTGGACCACAATCCTGACGTTCTGATGTTCCCTGTAAACTACTGCAACGACCCTCGTACCATCTGCCAGATGGATCACTTCGTATCCATCAACTCGGCTCTTGAGATGGACCTCCAGGGCCAGAGCACTGCCGAGACCATCGGACTTAAGGTGTTCAGCGGAACCGGCGGACAGGTAGACTTCATCCGCGGAGCTTCCTGGAACAGGACCAGCAAGGCTATCCTGGCTTTCCCTTCCACTGCAAAGCATGGGGAACTTTCACGTATCAAGGCCTTCCTGACAGAGGGTGCCGGAATCACCACTCCAAGAGACGATATAGACTATGTTATCACCGAGTACGGTATCGCTCACCTGAAGGGTGCAACTCTCAGAGACAGGGCCAGAATGCTTATCGGCCTGGCTCATCCTAAGTTCCGCGACGACTTGATCAAGGAGTTCGAGAGAAGATTCCCTCGTACGCCTTACAAGCCTTGGGAGGGCACAACTGAAATGGTTTACTAGGTTGACATTTAAACAATAACACAGTATGTACGACAAAGAACGCGGGCTCTATATAGCCCACAGTGACAACGGCCCTATCAGTCTGGTTGGAAAGATGGCCAACCGCCACGGCCTTATTGCCGGTGCTACAGGTACCGGAAAGACTGTTTCCCTGCAAGTTATGGCGGAGAGTTTCTGCCAGGTGGGAGTACCTTGCTTTATGGCGGATATGAAAGGCGACCTTTCCGGCATCAGCCAGGCCGGAAAGCTAAGCGGCTTCATCGAGAAGAGAAAAGACGAGTTTGGCATTCCTGACCCTAAGTTCCAGCCGTGTCCTGTAAGGTTCTTTGACGTGTTTGGAGAGCAGGGCCATCCTATGAGATCCACCATCTCCAGGATGGGCCCTCAGCTTCTCTCCAGAATCCTTGAGCTCAACGACACCCAGGAGGGAGTGCTCAACATCCTTTTCCGCATCGCCGATGAAAAGGGCCTCCTTCTGGATGATATCAAGGACCTTCGCTCCATGCTAAACTATCTGGGCCAGCATGCCGCAGAGTACACCACGATGTACGGCAACATTGCAACCCAGAGCATCGGAGCCATCCAGCGTTCTTTGCTGACGCTTGAAAACCAGGGCGGAAACAACTTCTTCGCCGAGCCTGCCTTCGATATCATGGACCTTCTCCAGATAGACCTGGCAACCGGCAAGGGCATAATGAACGTCCTGGCGGCAGACAAGCTGATGCACAACCCTAAGCTCTACTCCACCTTCCTGCTCTGGCTGCTGAGCGAGCTCTACACCACCCTTCCTGAAGTCGGTGACCAGGACTTCCCTAAACTTGTCTTCTTCTTCGACGAGGCCCACATGCTGTTTGAGGGCACTTCCAAGAGCCTGACAGACAAGATTGAGCAGGTAATCCGCCTGATTCGTTCAAAGGGTGTGGGAGTTTATTTCATCTCCCAGCTTCCTACAGACATTCCTGAAGTGATTCTGGGCCAGCTCGGAAACCGCATCCAGCATGCCCTGAGGGCCTATACTCCTAAAGACCAGAAGGCTGTAAAGGTTGCCGCCGAGACTTTCCGCTCCAACCCTGCCTTCAAGACAGAAGAGGCTATAATGGCTCTTGGAACCGGCGAAGCTCTGGTTTCCTTCCTTGACGAAAAGGGCGCTCCTAGAATCGTCGAGAACGCCAAGATTCTCTTCCCTCTTAGCCAGATCGGCCCAATTGACGAAAGCCAGAGGAGAGACATCATCAAATCTTCCCGCCTTTCAGGCAAATACGACAAGATTCACGAAAGGGAGTCCGCCTTTGAAACTCTCCTTGAACTGACAAAGAAAGAGGAGGAAGAAAAGCAGAAAGCCAAGGAAGAAGCCGAGAAGCAGAAACAAAAGGAAAAGGAAGAAAAGGAAAAAGCCAAGAATAAAGGCAAGAGCGGCCTGAGCAAGATTTGGAAGGCCATCATCACCGCCCTGACCGCAACTCTTGCAACCATCGTAGGCAACAAGCTCACAGGCACAAAGAGCAAGACCAGCGCCGGCAAGAAGATCATCAAGAACACCACTACCGCCGCCACCCGTCAGATCACCAGAGACATCCTTGGCAACCTGATAAAGTAAGGCTCAACTGTTTTTCCTTTACTCTATTTTGAGTTTGCTGGATACCAGCTTGCCGTCGGAGGTAATTCCTTCAAGAGTAACTGTATACCCATTGAGAAGATCAGACGTGTAGAACGTGAAATCAATGTTGCCGTCCTTGTCTGCCTTGAGAGATGGGTTCCAGTACAAAGAAGAACGTCTGTCTGCTCCCTTCCTTATGATATCTTTGCCTTTGGTGGCGTATTGTGGAATGTAATATTTCTTTGGTTTCTGCCAGCCTAGTGGCCTGCCTTGACTTACATGCCATAGGGATCTTACGACATTCTTAACCTTTAGCAAGACAACATTAATGTCAGTGGAGGAGCCCCCAAACATCTCTCTTGCCGCAAAAGGGGCAGCTTCCATTCCTCTTAGATAGACAACAGTTTCTACATCATCCATCATAATAGTCTCGATAAACGCCCAGTCCGGTTCCCTGAGTCCATTGACATAAACTATAATAGGCTGCCAGGTAAGAGATTCCTGGTTCTCCATATTGAAAAGGCTCAAAACCGCACTATGGGTCCGGCATACAAGCTGTCTTGATGTTTGTGTCTGGCGAATTCTCAAGCCCGGACAACTCTCGGCAAGATAGCTTATTACATCATAGCTCTTATAAGGCTCCAGGCGCTTTCCCTGTCTTATCTGGTCGCTGCGGAATTCATATAACGGAAGCGGGGAAAGCCCTGGCAAGGACCGCTTGTTACCATAAACCGTAATGGCATTAAGCTGGTATGACAAGTCTCCTCCCGCATCATAATAATTGTTGGTGACTATCTCTGCAACTTTAGGGCTGTATGAAAACTTCTCTTTGTTGAAAATCATTTTTGTAAGAGGAGCAAAGTTGTCCTCAAAGATTTCAGGACGAAAATGACGATTACCCGCAATATTGGAGGCGCTTACCAGGAATGTGGTGCTGTCCGGGAAATTTATGTCCTTTAGCTCAAAATACCCATCCTTGTCTATCTGGCCCATTGCGGCAAAATTGATCTTAGGGGCTATGAAACCGACAATTGTTGCCTTTTTCTTTCTGAGAAAGCCTCTCTTTACCTGCCCGGCGATGCTCTGGATGTATTCCCTTCCGTATTTTGGCATCGGATACTGACCGGAGAGAATGGCTGGAAGGTCATAGTACTCCCACCCTTGAGTCAGCATCAGAAGATCTATGTCAGATATCCTTTTCTCCAAAGGGATGCTATCTGTGAAGAAACGCTGAGGGTTTTCTATATTTCCGCGAATCTCAGACGACAGGAGGATGTGAGATATGATGTTATCTCCCAGGTTATTGCAAGGCGAGAGCAGATTGTCTGAAACCGAGGCTGAGAAATTACCGCCTTCTTTTGTTCCTACCTTGAAACTACATCGGACAGGACTGCGCTGGGCTAACTTGTCTTGTGAAGAGCCGGATAACTTATAACTTGACAGTGCATCTACCGTGACAGTGGTATCCGGCATTACAAAGAAAGTACGCTTGGCCAGTATGTTGCCTTTTCTGTCGCAGACAACCGCATTATTGATACCTGAAGCCATTCCCGAAACGGGAAGATTCACTCGCATTACCCTTGACAAAGGCTCGTTGTAATAGATTTCATTCCTGTCTGCAAGCAGGAACCGCAACGAGTCCGCATTAATGCCGCCGCAAACAAACATCCTTGCCTCTATGACATCTTCCTGGGGACGGAGTGATATGGCCACGCCTTCTGACTCAACTTCAGGAAGATCTGTCTTCTTCTTCACTCCCCGAATATCTTCAACTACAGCATGGTAGATTTTCCCAGGGCTTTGCGGGGAAAGCAAGACACTTCCGAACCCGTATTCATCGGTTGAGAATGACGCCACCTCCTCATTTTTCTGGTTATAGATAACCCCTTTTGCCTGCTGGCCGAGCCCTTCATTGTCTATCAGCTTGATGCCGACAATGTTAGGTATGCCTGCAAGCATCCTTCCGCTTTCAGGAAGGAACTGGCAGTCCAGGGTTCCAACTCTCCTTATCTTGTGGAATGGGTTCTCGCTACCTATGTCTTCATAGAATGAATCATTTCTTATTTTCTTCTTCTCCAGACTTTTGAGGTAGTCGTCCTTTACCGGATTAATTATGGAGATAGTCTTATTGAAAAGATACTCTGGTTCCTTGTTGAGGTTCCAGTAGGTGAACGCACGTATCTTGGCATAGCCGGAATTGGATTCATCAGAAATGGGAAGATAGCCCTGGAACACATCTCCCACCTGTTTAATCTTGACACGCTTCTCCATATATGGAATCTCTTCATATCTTCCTGAAATCAAGTTCTTTGAAACTATCATTCTTGTCAGCTCAACATAGATATAACGGCTCTCTGGATCAGAGGACAAGACAGAGGCGTTAATCACATAGCCCTTGAACCAAATAGTATCACCAATGGCATATACATCCTTGTCTGTATGCAGATACACCTTCTCCGGTGAAAGATAATTAACATACGCGTCATATCTTTCCTCAAAAGTCTGGGGAACCTTCAGGGAATCAGAGTGCTGACCAATTAGAAAGGCCGGATAAAGCAGGAAAAGTATGAAAAGATATAATTTGCTTATCACAATACGACACACATCTGTTAATTATCAATTGCCGCTAAACACACCTGTCAAAGAATAGTTTCTTTGTACGCTAAAAGTATAGGGATTATTTGTTGAAACAAGTGACCCTGATTCATACCAGCCGGCAAAGACATATCCTGAATAAGGGTGTGCTGTTAAAGTTACAGTGGTGTTATACTGATATAAATCCCTTAAAGGACTGACACTTATATACCCCATTAAGTTATTACAAGAAACAGATATACTAAAATTATCGTGTATATTGCCGTTACCATTTTGACATTGGCCCGTGCATCCAGGTGTATAGCAATAAGGACAAAGATCTTCTCCCTCAGGCGAGCATTTGCACTGAGACTTGACAAAACCGCATTTCAAACATATACACTGGCAATTTGTAAAAGGATATGAACAGTCTGGGCAAATGAAATCAACGCCCGATACAAAACTGGACATGCAGGCTGAACAATAATACATACCATTGATGTAGCTAATTGTATTATGAGCATTACATATCGGACAAATATTGTCTTCTCCTGAAGAAACCCCGCCTCCTCCTTTTGTCAGTGCACCTCGGTTTATAAGAAAAGAGATACCACGGAAGCGAATGTCTTTGCCTGTGCTGTCTACTTTGGCAAAATTGCCACTAAAAAGTTCTGAGGACCTGCTTCGACCTTGGCTAAACACATTAGAACTCAAATACTCGCCTTTTTCATTACAGAATATCAGATACCCAGTAAAACCGGACTTGTCACAGCTATATGGGTAATTTGAATAAGAGTTACTCTCACTATATGTTCCCACCCCAATTATCTCGCGGTGCTCAAAAGAACCAGTTTCCTTGTTCTGAGTAATGAGCATTGAAACATTAACACCCACTGTATGAATATTCTTGTTAAAATGACCTATTCCATCATATATTATGGCACTAAGTGGTGATATCATCTTGATAGGAACCTCGGCATAGTATTGGTCCGAAGTTTCGCCGATGAAAGTATTGTCCCAATCTATTACCATATTGGAAATAAGGATCGATGATGAACTCAAAGAATCCGGCGATTTGGTTGATGGAGAACAAGGCAAGAATTTAAGGAACTGAAGAGTTTCAGCATTATTCTCAAAGTACTCCTTGGCTTGAGATTTTGTGAGAGCGTTCGGATCTTTTTGTTTTAAACCTTCATCTTTCTGACAGGACAAAACAAAAAGAATCGCGATTAGACAAAAGGACAGGCAAACCGCAATCTGCCTGGGGAAAGAGATAACTCGATTTCTGACCATAAATGACAATATTTAAAGTTAATAAATAGTCATACTATTATAAGTGCTCATCGTATTCTATTCAAAGATAATGGAAAAACTCTATAATAACAAAATATTAATCATCTGCCGTTAATTATCGTAGTTTGACTCTTCACAAACTCTCTTGCGGCAGCCTTTATCTCTATTGTAATGGCATTATAAGTACGAGGGGCAGATGAGAGGATGATATCTGCCCATTCTTTTGCTTTCCCAGAGTCTCCCTTATCGCGATAAAACTTGAACAAATCATATTTTGGAACCATTCTGTCGGGAGCCATATAATGAGCCAAAATAAAACATCTTTCTGCTTTGTCGTTTAATGAACTGTCAAGATACAGGTTGCCCAAGGCAGACATCATTTCCACCACGGTTATTCTTTTTGAACATTGTTCAAGAACGGCAATGTGGTCTTGAGGGGACAACCGGAAAGAATGGGTTGCATAGAGAAGAGTCATATCCTTGTTTCTTAAAATGACTGATTCACTTGACGGACAAATTCTATCTGCAATTGAATCTTCAGGAAGGCGAATGAATTCTTTCAAGTCCTTTTCTGCAGAAGAATATCTCTTACCCACATTCCAGCAAACTACGAAGGTCAATATCAACACAACCGCACAGAAAAGTAATCTGGCAGGCCGTTGTTCCTTCTTGATTTCATTGCAACTGTCGTTAATTCCACAACTGCTTGCAAGTCCCAAGAACAGCGGGGCCAGTATGATTATTGGAATAATGTCGTATGTGTAAAGGAAGAAAGAAGATGTTCCCAAAGAAATGGATGCAGCAACAAGTCCTCTGTTGCTGCATTTCCTGAAGGCACATACTGCAAACAAGGCGAAAAGGATAAAACCTACAAGTCCCTGTTCGCAGAGGATATGGAGATACTCGTTGAATGTCTGGTAATGGTTGGTTGCCAAAGGGGCAAAAGAGGAAAGTTCATGTGTCTGAAAGAATTCCGCCTGCCACGGCATATACAGGGACTGGACAGCCCCGGATGAATAACCGAAAAGTGGAGCTTTCAGGAATGCTTCGCCGCTTGATAACCAGATCAGAAGCCGTACATCAGCGGATCCGGCACGTATTCTGTACAGAAGAAAGGCACCAACTAAAACCACTCCGGATAAAAGCGCACAAATCAACCGTTTTCTGTTTGGCTTTAGACCTCTGTATTTGTCTGAACTGAACCACAGATATGCTAATGCCAGGAAAAGAGCCAAAAACGCACCCCTTGATTTAGAGAGAACCAGAATGACAAACAGTAATATGCTCAGCGATGCAAGAAGAACCTTTTTGTACCGGCTGCTGTCTTTTTCAAACAGAAGAGAGATTACACCGGATAAGCCTATGGAAACATACGCTCCCAAGTGCCCCGGGTTGTAGAAAAAGCCGAAAAGATATGAAAGAACGCCACACAAACCGAGTGTTATCAACATTAGAGGAATATATCTTTTATCAGACAGTCTTCCTTTAATATACAGTAAACCAAGAAGCAGCCATTTTACTGTTGTAAGAGGTTCTATGTGGCTTTCTTTTTCCAGCAAAATTCTGACAAGGGCATACAAGCAGTATGAAAGCAACAGAATATCAGCAGTGTTTATTCTGAATTTTCTTGAAAGGCAAAATTGTACACAAACCACAATCGCAGAGATGCCTGCCAGCACATTATACGGGAACCAAGAACCGAAGCTGTTTGTATATCGGCAAAGCAACAAAGAACCCAAGAGCAATATAACAAAGAGGACTCCTGTTAGAAGTCCTCCAAAATGCATTATAGTCTCACGATGTTTCATCTTTAATTTCCCCTGTATTTTCCAGGCCAATATAAACCTTTTTGGTTTTCATCGGTACCATTTTTAATGGTCCAGTACCATTGGCTAGAGGGCACATAGAGTTCTCTATTTTGAACTTCTATGCTTTCGCCGTTTGTTTTCTCCCCAGGAGGAAGAAACATGTGAAAATACATTGGAAGCAAAACGGTAGAAGAAATTGATTCACCATTCTTACTGACTGCAGGGGATACCAGCTTATGACGTTTTACCAGCCTTTTGGAAAGCTGAAGCATTTTATTGTCTATATAATCGTACCCGGAGGACTTATGAAGATTAACAGAATCAACCTTTCCATTGGCATTGACATAAAACAACAGTTCAACATAGAACTCGTCAAAATCGCTTGACATGCTCTGCGATGTGGCTTTATAAAGAGCTTCGTACATTCCTAAAGCAAAGTGCTTTTTGCTGTACATCGGTGGGGTCTCTATGACTTTGTCATTCGAAAGAAGAGACTCTGAATCTTGCCCCATTGCACATATAGGCAAACACAAGGCAAATAAGGCGATTATCAGAGAAAAGGACAGGCAAACTATTATCTGCCTGGGGAAAGAGGGAACTCTATTTCTAACCATGATTGAAAAATATTTAAAAGTCAATAAAATGCCTTGTTCATTAACAATGTGCACTTTTATTCTACTTTTGCAAATCTAAAAAAAAATAATTCAGAAAAACAAATTCCTTGCTTATTCTTTCAATTTATTTGCAACAGCTTGCTTCCATAAACTCTCGAGCCACTACCTCAACGAATGAGCATAATCTATAAAGGACAAGAAATCCGAATCTCGCATCGGCAGCCTGAAGTTTTCCCACTTTTTATAACAATGACCAAATTTATTAATCATCAAATAGGAAGCAAAAGGTTGCAGCATATCTACTTCTGATCTGTTGGATGTTGAAACAATGACAAGCATACTGTTTCTTGGAAAATTGCTGCCATGTTCCTTGATTTTTAGTGACACAATCAGTTCCCTTCTGCTTTTAGAGTTCTTCAGGGACTCTGGTTTTGATGAATTAAATTGCTTCCAGCTTGCCTTAGACTGTTCAAACTTCGCCCCCATATCAGTATATGGAGTCTCCTTCATTGGACTATACGGGTGTGACATCAGCACTCCGTTTGGGGAATACGTCTTATGCGCCATTTCTTCAAATTTGTGGGCGCTGCGCAGTCTAGGGGCCTTGGAATGACCGTCAGACAGAAAGTAACTGTATTCAAGAATTAACTCATAATCCGCCTTCATTTCGTCGCTTACATACTGGGCTCCTTCCAACGCCAAGGCGGCCTTAATGTAACTTTCTAAATTTTTGGTAGTTGCAATGTCATTATTCTCCCCGCTTTTAATAGTAAGAGAATAACTTTTGCCCTTTATGGAATATAATCCCTCCGAATGGATAAAGGAAGATATACGCATTTTATCGGTATCCCGGTTCCTCGGCTCTGAACTGGCATAATCAGAGACGATCAGCAGTAATAGTATAGCCGGAACAATCCACTTGTTTATAAAAATAACTTTCATATTAAAAAATGTTATCTTTCAATTTGCAAGCCTTCACTTGAAGACCTTATAGTCACTTTTTTAAACTTACTGCCAATTTGTCTGCCAAAATAATCTTCTGCAGCTAAAATCATATATGGAAGAACTTCAATAAATCTATATTTGGAACTGCTCAAAATTACAGATTGGAAATTCCACAAAGAGGTAGAATTGTCCTCTGCTGAAGTTATACTAATCATCAGGGAATAGCGCAGCCATTTGTCTGTATAGACCCTTTTGGTTGCGGGTGTTTTCCTGTATTGCTTTTGAATTGATGACGGTTCCTCCTGATACTGGTAAACCATTTCAGGAATGGAAGTGTCATATCTTTTTTGACTGTTGTTATCAGGATTAAATCTGTAAAAAGAATTCCAAAACAAGGAACTATACAATGGATTGGAAAATGAATGATGAGTAGTCTCTGCGGTTTCTGTAGAAAAACTCAAATCGGAATCTTCATAAAGATAAAATAGTATATAGTCTGCCTCTTCTTCCTTATAGACAATCTCAGCACCGCATTTGCTCAATACAGATTTAAATGTATTATCTCTCAACTCCTTGTCACGTTCAGAGAGTTCGTTAGAGTTTAGCGAGCTGGCGACAAAAACTTTTTTCCCTAAAAGGGAAACTTCTTTTTCAGAGCGAATCAAAACCTCTACCTTCTTCAACTTCTTCGGGTAAGAAAAACTATTTACCTGAAAGGAAACTAGGATGCCTATCAAAAACAGTATTACATATAATCTTTTCATAAACTTAATCTTCTACATTATTAAAAACCGCATAATAAGTCTGGTGTTCACTGACTGTGAAAGAATAAGGATTGTCAGATGTTATCATAACTCCGTTTAACCTCCAACCTACAAACTGATAACCTGAAAAAGGTGTCGCTGATATAGTAACAGTGGAACCGGCCTCAAATGAAGTTGCATCTGGAGTAATAGATACCGCTCCATGTGGTTGTTCTAAATAGGCATCAAAATGAACTTGAACTAAAACTTGATAATAGCCAGATGGAAGCCCACCTGACTCTCCATTATTGCCATTCCCATTGTTTCCACTACTTCCTCCGTTCCCTGATTGACAAGATCCATCGCAACTTGGGTTATGACAATGAGGACAATAGGTCGCACCAGTATTACAAATACACTCACTCTTATAATAACCACATTGTTGACAAATGCAGATGCAAATTGGAAGAGGGAAACCGCATTGCGTACATGTTTCATAATCCCAAATATTGCTTTCCGGATCTATAAGGACTATGAACTGTTCTCCACAAAAACAAGTATAAATGCCGTCTTTTATCCTAGTTACATCTATTGCTGTTCCGCATGAAGGACAATTTGTAGATTCTCCAGAAGTGGCACCGCCCCCACCCTTAGTTATAGCATTTTGGGAGAAGATAAATGTTATCCCCCTACAGAGCAAATCTTTTCCGGTTCCATATATTCGTCTTATGGAATCAGCTGAAAATAATTTGCGCTGTTCATAGAGGCCATCGTGATAATGATTAGCTGAAACAAAATTCCCATTCTCCTCATTAAATATTTGGTAACCATAAAAGGAACTCTTGTCGCAGAGAAAACCATACTTTGTATTTGCTGTAGACTTGGAATAAGAGCCGACAGTTGTCGATACATAATGATGGAAGCAACCGTCATCTTTATGCTTTTCGATTACCAAAGACACGTTCATCTGAACCTGGCGGATATTCTTGTTCAAATGGCCGATGCCGTCATAAAGCAATGCTGATACAGGAGATACCATCCTTATCGGGATTTCCACGACATAACTGTCTGCGGTTTCCCCCTCAAGGGCTTGATCCCATTCAATCACCATATTCTCGGTAATGGAATAATCCTGGTTCTTGGTTTCGGCAGGGCCGCAGGTTGCAGTAAGAAACTTGAGTGTAGTAGCCGTCCGCTCAAAATAAGCTTTAGCTTCTGACTTGGTAAGCGCATTTGGATCTTTTTGCTTTATGCCTTCATCTTTCTGGCAAGATAGTGCAAAAAGAACAATCATTGTACAAATTGTCAGGCAAACGGTGATTCGCCTGAAAAAATAGGTAACTCGTTTGCTAATCATAATTAATAATATTTAAGTTTAATAAACAGTCATACTACAACTCTGTATGTCAAAGATATAAAATATAAATTATATTAACAAAAGTTTTCATCTGTTCATTCAAGCCAGCTTGCTTCACTTTTGAAACAGCAGTGCTACTTTTTGATTGATTCCATAAACTCCCGTGCCTCGATCTTTATCTTGAAGTCAAACTCACTCTGCCAACTTTATATTGCGGATGGCATACTTCTCCTTCTTCTTGTTGTTGCCTTTGTAGAAAACAATGTCAAATCCTTTCAAATCGCGTGATTTAACTGGAAACTTTAGGAAAGAAAAAGACGCGTAAGAGTTATCGTGCAGTTTTTGTTCCGAATAAAGAGCTGTAGCCGGAATTGAATAATCATCATATTCCAAATAAGCATCTTTGTTGTTTAGCCTTTTATGCCTGAAGTTGCTCCAATGATAATGTTGGTTTTCTTGTTCATTGTTTTTGCTTACGATTTAATCCTGTTCTCAATCCATTTCCTTATCTCCTTCCCAAACACCTCTTCTGCATAATCTAAAAGAAGGGTTGTAGAGGTTATTTCACGTTCAGCCACTCCCTGCATAAACTCGAAGAAACGCTGTTCGCCTACTTTTTGTTCCAAGTCATACAGGAGCAAGGCACCTTTATTATATAGGGCATCGTAAGCTTCAGGAGCATCACGATCAACCTCGTAGATGGGGCAAGCATGGCGGGCATTTTCGCGGCAGGCTTCTAGATAACAGTCGAAAACGTGCTTGTCAAAATGGCACTTGATGTACCACAGCATGCTGAACTCAGCAAAGCCTTCGTTGAGCCAGCCTTCCCAACTAAATGTCGGCGCCTTGTTCCACCAGAAATGACCCATTTCGTGGCCAATGGCGGTTTTGAAGTGCTCGTTGAAGCGTTTCGTCGCATAGGCAATGAAATTTTTGCGGCTGATACCACCACCACGACGTGGCACAACAAGGAATTTCATGTAGTCGTTGCTGGGATTGGTTTTGAACAAGCGGGTATAGAATTGCAGTGCCTCTCTGCATGCGACCAACGCAGAGTCGACATCTGCATCGGCGAAGTCGGTATAGACTACTTCGAATGTACGTCCATCACTGGTCATCTTCTTCGATTTGAGTGTTGGCGAGGCCACAATCTGAAGGTCGAAACCTCCCCACGGTTGCAACATTTCCCACTTGTCATCCTTGTATTTTACAATGCCCGAGCCGCTGACCGTGTAGCCTTCGTTGATGGAAACAGAGACGTTTGCCGTGAAGTCGCGGCTATCGCTGTTGACAGGGAACCATGCTACGTAATAGCCCAGTTGCACCCAGTCTTTTTCCATCGAACTCATCCAAATGTCAAGGCTGTCGAGGTTGCAGGTATAGGCGAAGGTGATGCTGCAAATGCCCTTTTTCTTTGGCACGGTAAGACGAAGCGGTGCTCCTTGTCGGATGTAGGTGTTAGATGATTTGGCATTAGTGTCGAACGAATATGTCAATTCCTTATTCTTGCTGCGGATGTGATTGATGGTCGAGTTATTCCAGAGCGTGAAATCAATGCTCTTGCTGTCCTTGAAATCAATCTGTGCCGTTAAGTCACGGCGAGGGTCTTTTTCTCCACGTCAATGTCCAGTAGAATGTCGTATCGCTTAACGATTGGGGCGTTGGTGTCCTCCACGACCGCTTTCCTGGGATAAATAATTTTCCTCTTGTCCTCAGTTTCATGCTTGTAAGTACGCATAGAGTCCATAAAGGCCGTCCATCGTGCATCGTTGTGAAGTGTTCTGTAGTCTTCTTCTGTTAAGAAAGTTGTGTAAGCATATGCATATTGCCTGCCGAACTTCTCTCTTAACAGATTGAGATAGTAAAAAGTACTGTCAGTATCACCAGCCGCCAGTGCCTTGTCAGCTGCTAACCAATAATCATTGGCCGTTTGTGCCAGTGCGAATGTCGCTGCAGACAGCATGACCAGCATGAGCAGGAATCGTCTGTAGTGTATTTGATGTCTCATTATTCTGATAGTACATGTTTTATTGTCTCTTTTGTCAATCCGTAAATGAGCAAGTCATAAACATTTCCATCCTTTATGATGGCATTTGGTATAGTAACTTTATACTTGAAGTCATTCTTCTGTAGCACCCGTATTGAAGCGATGTTTGGTTGAAAGACATTGGCCGTAATTTGTTCAAGCGATAAGACCTTGAATGCAATGGAGCATATCTGTTTGACTGCTTCTGTGCCTATCCCTTTGTTTGAATAGTCATTATGGAGCATATAACCGATTTCTGCATCATCATCTTTCTTCTCAACCGATAGCTGCCTATGAGTTTCCTATCGCATACAATAGCCCGATAGATACCGGTAATTGTATCATTATCGGTAACCATCTTCAACCATTCTTCCGCATCCTTTTCTGTTTAAGGATTGGGCAGGCGGTCTGAAAGGTGATGCCTGTCAACTGCATTACACAGGCTTATCAGTTCCATTGCGTCTGACAGCGTCCAATGTCTTAGTTCCATTTTCAGAGGTTCATTTTGCTTGTTTAGGCCGCAAAGTTACAAATAAACATAAAAATAGCCCCTTGGCTAAATCTATTATATGAATGCCAAGGGTAAATGTCTCAACTTAGGTTGAGAGTTTCAATCTGTTATAGACTATTATCTGTCGCTAAACGTATGTCACGCCGTATTTTGCTGACAGTATTGGGATGGACGTTCAAAAACGAAGCGATGTCTTGCAAATCAAGTAACTCCATAATACCAGGACAGCGTTGCAGTAACATTTCGAAGCGTTTACGAGGCGTAGTACAATGGAGTTCAAGATAGCGTGAGCGGAATTGGCTGAGGATGTGCTCGCCAATCATGGCTCGTAATTTCATCGTTTCCATGTTTTGATTGAAGAATTGTTCCAGTTGCTGACCCGTAACCCTCAGTACGCGGCTAGGCACCATAGCTTCAATTGTAGCCTGTGACGGACGGTCATAGAGAAATGTGGGGTAGTCGCACACAAATTCACCCTCAAACGAGAACCACGTAATGTGCGCCTTGTCATCACTCATGCCATATTTTACATATTTGAAACATCCTTCAGTGACGAAGGCAAACCACCGTGCAGGGTCACCCTCGCGTTCCAGTTGGTCACCCTTGCGGTAGACTATCTCCTCACCCTCCCGCTCGCAGAACTCCCGCAGCATCTGCAAATCCAATCGATTATTATTGAATTTCTGTTCCATATTATTACGTTGCCCTATGATTCGCTAAACACTTCCCCATGTCCATGCAGTACTCTCACAGGAACTCTAGGTTCAGCCCCTCCTTGTATGTGTTGAATTGCTTGTTTGGTTGATGGGTCATATTAACGATTTCTTGAAAAAACAAAATAAGATAGTTTCGCTTTTCAGAACATATTTATCAATCCATAACAGCATTTTTCACGGCTTGATAGTCCCAATCTATATAACTACCATAAATAGTATTCTTCCTGCACTTCATCGCGATGTGGGTTCCTCTGTACCGAACGGCTTCAGGACAAAGATTTCTCTCTACGTTAACTGATTTGTAAAGAACGACAATTTTCGCATTTTCACGAATGGCTAAATCACATTCATATTGAATATAACTTTTATTGTTTATTGAGTAACCATATCTACAATACGGATTCGATAAGAGTAAACGAACATAGCCTCCACATCCATTGTTATAACAAGCACCTTTGGTCACTTCGTTTGTGTGCTGTCCAACAATTAGAATGAAAGTTTTAGACACGGACATCCTGTCAGACAACGATTTTTTAATGGAGCAATATCTACTTGAATCATATGATTTAGTCAACGAATGCACATCTACAAAATGAAATGATAACTTATTATCTTTATTCCATTCATATAATTTTTCTACTGCATCCCTATCATGATCAAAGGATGCTGATATGTATGTTTTAGTATGACGATATCCTATTGCCATTTTCTCAACTCTTTTATTGCTACTTTATCTTTATCTCCCTTCCAAACAACGATATAAAAGTCATTATTGATGATATCCTTATTGATTGCAA
>JAEEGI010007617.1_pt1 | contig 24207 bp, 24 predicted proteins | sample 8958751 | NCBI WGS metagenome assembly JAEEGI01 (sample SAMN16246545, study PRJNA631951) | gut metagenome | biome: gut microbiome; feature: rumen; material: KS-attached | host: Bos | place: Iran: Karaj | collected 2018-10
CCGGGCCGTCCTTTTCGTCCGTTTTCTCTATTCTATGCCGCCGCCGGGCGGCTGTCAACGAAATCCTTGCAAATACGAGGGGCTTGCGGTACAATACCATTTCAGTTGAGGTGCGAAATGAAAAGAGTTTTATCGCTCGCGCTCGCCTTTTTGCTGCTCTTCGGCCTGGCCGGATGCGCAGCGCGGGAGGGCGCGCCGGAATATACAAGTGAACGGGACGGCCCGGCCGTAGTCGCGACGCTCTTCCCGGCCTGGGATTTCGCGCGCGTGATCCTCGGCGGAAGGGGAGAGCTGACGCTGCTCGTCCCGCCGGGGGCGGAGGCGCACAGCTTCGAGCCGACGCCGCAGGATCTGCTGCGCATCGAGCGCTGCGATCTGCTCATCGGCAACGGCGGCGAGTCCGAGGCCTGGCTCGACACGCTGCTCGACGGGCGCTCCGGCGGCTTCCGCACGCTTCTGATGCTCGATTGCGTCGAGGCGCTCGAGGAAGAGAAAAAAGAGGGCATGCAGGAGCTCCGCGGGGAGGACGACGGAGACGGCGGGATCGAATACGACGAGCACGTCTGGACCTCGCCGCGCAACGCGCAGAAGATCTGCGAGGCGATCTGCGGCGAGCTGTGCGCGCTCGACCCCGACGGAGCGGAGCAATACCGCGCGAACTGCACGGACTACTGCGCGGAGCTTGAAAAGCTCGACGCGGCCTTCCGGGAGATCGCCGCGCAGGGACGGCTCGACACGCTGATCTTCGCCGACCGCTTCCCGGTGCGCTACTTCGTCGAGGAATACGGGCTCGACTACTACGCGGCCTTTCCGGGCTGCGCCGACGACACGGAGCCCTCGGCCCGCACGGTCGCCTTTCTGATCGACCGCGTGCGGGAACAGGACGTCCCGGCCGTGCTGTATATCGAATACTCCGACGAGAAAATGGCGGACGTGATCTGCGCGGACACGGGCTGCGAAAAGCGCCTGTTCCATTCCTGCCACACCGTCAGCGCCGCGGATCTCGCCGCGGGGGCGGACTATCTGGATCTGATGTGGGCCAACGCCGGGAGCGTGAAGGAGGCTTTGGGCTGAATGGCGATACTCAAATGTGAAAACGCATCCTTCTCCTACGACGGCGTGTGCGTGCTGGAGGACGTCGATTTCTCGCTCAACGCGGGGGATTATCTCTGCGTCGTGGGCGAGAACGGCTCCGGCAAGTCCACGCTCATCAAGGGCCTGCTCTCGCTCAAGGCGCCCGCGAAGGGGAGGATCGAGCTCGGCGACGGGCTCAGGCGCAGCGAGATCGGCTACCTGCCGCAGCAGACGGAGATCCAGCGCGATTTCCCCGCGAGCGTGCGGGAGGTCGTCCTCTCGGGCTGCCTCAACTCGCTCGGCGGGCGGTTGTTCTACGGCGAGGAGGAAAAACGACGCGCGCGGGAGAATCTCGAGCGCATGGGCGTCGAGGAGCTGAAAGACCGCAGCTATCAGGAGCTCTCCGGCGGCCAGCAGCAGCGCGTGCTGCTGGCCCGCGCGCTGTGCGCGACGAAAAAGCTGCTGCTGCTCGACGAGCCGGTCACGGGCCTCGACCCGGTGGCGGCGGGGGAGATGTACAACCTCATCAAGCTCGTCAACCTCTGCGACGGCATCTCGGTCATCATGGTCACGCACGACATCCACGAGGCCGTGCGCAACGCCACGCACATCCTCCACCTGGGGCACAGGCAGCTGTTCTTCGGCACGAGCGCGGAATACAAGCGCAGCGCGCTCGCGCGCCGTTTTCTGGGAGGGAGCGCCGTATGAGTCTTCTTTCCATGTTCTCCTACCATTTCATGCAGCGCGCGCTGCTCGTCGGCGTGCTGGTGAGCCTGTGCGCGGCGCTGCTGGGCGTGTCGCTGGTGCTCAAGCGCTATTCGATGATCGGCGACGGGCTGTCCCACGTCGGCTTCGGCGCGCTCGCGATCGCCTCGGCCTTCCATCTCGCGCCGCTCGCCGTGGCGGTGCCGGTGGTCGTGGCGGCGGCGATCGTGCTGCTGCGCATCCGCGGGAGCGGACGCGTGAAGGGCGACGCGGCGATCGCGATCATCTCCTCGAGCGCGCTGGCCATCGGCGTGATCGTCGTGTCGGTCACGAGCGGGATGAACACCGAGGTATCGAGCTACCTCTTCGGCAGCATCCTCTCGCTCAGCCGCGGCGACACCGTGCTGAGCGTGATCCTGTCGCTGGCGGTGATCGCGGTCTTCCTGCTGCTCTATCCGCGGCTTTTCGCCGTCACCTTCGACGAGACCTTCGCCCGCGCCACCGGCGCGCGCGCGGAGCTGTACAACACGCTGCTGGCCGTGCTGACCGCGATCACGGTCGTGCTCGGCATGCGGATGATGGGCGCGCTGCTGATCTCGAGCCTGATCATCTTCCCGGCGCTGAGCGCGATGCGCCTGTGCCGCAGCTTCCGCGGCGTGATCCTCTGCGCCGCGGCGATCTCGGTCGTCTGCTTCGTGCTGGGCATGGCGGCGTCCTTCGCCTTTGAGACGCCGAGCGGAGCGAGCGTCGTCGTGATGGATCTTCTTGCCTTCGCGATCTGCTCCCTTGCCGGGAAAAAGAACTGACAACTGGAAATCAAGGGCGGCGTTTTCAAGCGCAAAAGAGGCCGATTATTCATTTCAAAAATGAATAATCGGCTTTTTATTGAATATTCAAGCTTAATATTCAAAATTTAAGAATATTTTTTCAGAAAAAGGATTGACAATTCGATCCGCTTGTGCTATCCTCACAAACGTCAGAAACAAATCTTATGGCAATTGACGAAAGTGAGGGTAAAAAAGATGAAAAAGATCTCGAAATATTTGTGCATGCTGCTGTGCCTGGCGATGCTTTTCGCGCTGGCGGCCTGCGGAAGCAATCCGGAGAAAAAGCTCTCCGCCGCCTACGACAAATACCTCGCCGGCTTCAAGGCGGGCGGCGCGAACGGCACGCTGACGGTCGCCATGTCTCCCGACTTCGCGCCGATGGAGTTTTACGACGTGGCCAAGACCGGCGACGCCGCGATCGTCGGCTTCGACGTGCTGCTGGCCAACTATCTGGCCCAGGAGCTCGATATGAAGCTGGTGATCAAGCCCATGTCCTTTGACGCCTGCCAGGCGGCGGTCCAGACCGGCAACGCCGATATCGGCATCTCGGGCTTCTCCTGGACCTATGAACGCGGCCAGAACTATGCGATCTCCGATTTCTACATCGCCGGCGAGAACGAGACCGAGCAGTCCATCATCTGCCTGAAGGAGAACGAGGGCAAGTTCACGAAGGCCGAGGACTTCATCGGCTACAAGGTCGGTTATCAGGGCGCCTCGCTCCAGCAGGTCCTGGTCGAGGAGACCTTCGGCGATATGGACGTTGATACCAGTCTCGTGTACGTCGACCTCGGCACCGCCGTCGAAGCGCTCAAGGCCAAGCAGGTGGACTTCCTGGCCGTCGCGCACGGCAACGGCGAGTCCATCATCGCCAGCGCGAACGACGCCATCGCCTTCACCGGCTTTGATTTTGAAGTGGACGATATGTACAAGAACAACGTCTGCCTGATCAACAAGGACAACACGGAGCTGCTCGAAAAGGTCAACGTCGCGCTGGCCAAAGCGCTGGAGAACGATTACTACTCCGGCTGGTATGACGCCTGCAAGGTCTACGCCGGCGTTTCGACGCTCGACGAGCTCGGCTTCGACGACGAGGGCAACAAGATCACCGAGTAATCCCGGATCCTGCCCGGAACGGGCGAACAGGAGAATCAGCTTATGACATTTATCACGAACATCGCCAATATCATGGCGAAATACTGGAAGGTATTCCTGCTGCAGGGCATCGGCTATACGCTGCTGCTGTCCGTCATAGCGGTGGCCGGCGGCGCGTTTTTCGGCTCGCTGATGGCTCTTGCCAAGCGCTCGAAGCTGCGGATCGTTAAGACCGTCGTCAACGTCCTTGTCGAGGTCGTCAGAGGGACGCCGGTCCTGCTCCAGCTCTACATAGGCGTGTTCGTGTTCCCCATGGTCATCCCCAAACTCTCCTCGCTGCCGTACATCTATTCCGTTTCGATCGTGCTGATCATCAACTCCAGCGCCTACGTGTCCGAGATCATCCGCTCCGGCATCGAGGCCGTGGATATCGGCCAGATGGAAGCGGCCCGCTCGCTGGGCCTGACGCAGCGCACGGCGATGCTCTCCATCATCCTGCCCCAGGCGGTCAAGAACATCCTTCCGGCGCTGGGCAACGAGTTCATCATGGTCGTCAAGGAGACCTCGCTCGCCTCGACCTTCTTCGTCGGCGAACTGATGACGGCCTATCTCAAGGTCAAAGGTTATACTTACCTGACGATGGAGTGCCTGGCCATTGTGGGCGTGCTGTACTTCGCGCTGACCTTTATCCTCTCGAAGCTGCTCAAGGGTATGGAAAGGAGGATGAAGGCGCGTGCTTGACATCAAGAACATCTACAAGAATTTCGGAGACCTGCAGGTCCTCAAGGGCGTTTCCACCCACGTCGAAAAGGGCGAGGTCGTCGTGATCATCGGCGTGTCCGGCTCCGGCAAGTCCACGCTGCTGCGCTGCATGAACCTGCTCGAGGAGCCGACCTACGGCGAGGTCTGGATGGAGGGCCGGCTGATGACGCCGCCCGACCCCTATCTGCACTGGGACGTGATCCGCGCCTCCAACACCTATAAGCGGCTGACGGGCGAAGGCCTCGCCGACTATGAGGCGATCAAAAAGATCAAGGACGAGGATCTGCTCAAGGAGAGACACCCCCGCATCGAAGGCAGGGAGTTCGCCGACGCGCTCAAAAAGATCTACGACGACAACGGGATCGACATCAACCTCGGCCGCCAGAAGATGGGCATGGTGTTCCAGTCCTTCAACCTCTTCAACAACAAGACGGTCAAGGAGAACATCACGCTCGCGCCGATCAAGATCGGCAAGCAGCGTCTCAAGGACGCGAAGAAACGCGGCGAGCCGGTCACAAAGACGCCGGACGACGTCGTCAGCGAGGCGAACGAGAAGGCCATGAAGCTCCTCGAGCGCATCGGGCTGCAGGACAAGGCGGACGTGTACCCCTCGACGCTCTCGGGCGGACAGAAGCAGCGTGTGGCGATCGTCCGCGCTCTCGCCATGGAGCCGGACGTCATGCTCTTCGACGAGCCGACCTCGGCGCTCGACCCGGAGATGGTCGGCGAGGTGCTCGATCTGATCCGCGATCTGGTCAAGAGCGGGATGACCTCCGTCATCGTCACGCACGAGATGGGCTTCGCCAAGGAGGTGGCCGACCGGGTCATCTTCATGCACGACGGCGTGATCGCCGAGGAAGGAACGCCCGACGAGGTCTTCAATCATCCGAAGAACCCGCGCTGCCGGGATTTCCTCAGCAAGGTCTTGTATTGAGCAGACGGCGAAAGCCGCATGAAAGCAAAACGGAAACTATCCCGATAGTTTCCGTTTTCGCATCAGGAGAACAAAAAAACAGCTTGAGGTATGGCATGAACGAACAGAAAAAAAGCGCGCTCGCGCTCATCGACGAGACGGCGGACTTCTATACCGGGCTCTCCGACCGGATCTGGGAGGAGCCCGAGCTCTCGCTCAAGGAGTTCAAGGCCGCGGCGCTCTACTGCGCGGCGCTGCGCGAGCTGGGCTTCACGGTGACGGAAAAGCTCTGCGGCATCGAGACCGCCTTTTGCGGCAGCTACGGCAGCGGCGGACCGGTGATCGGCATCCTCGGCGAGTTCGACGCGCTTTCGGGGCTGAGCCAGGAGGCGGGGAAGACCGTCCCCGCGCCGCTCGTCGAGGGCGGCAGCGGGCACGGCTGCGGACACAACCTGCTCGGCGCGGGCTCGCTGGCCGCGGCCGCGGCGGTAAAGAAGTACCTGGAACTCACAGGGAAGCCGGGCACCGTGATCTTCTTCGGCTGTCCCGGCGAGGAAGGCGGCAGCGGCAAGGCCTTCATGGCCCGCGAGGGCCTGTGGAAGGAGCTGGACGCGGCGCTGAGCTGGCACCCGGCGGACGTCAACCAGGTCGAGACCGGGACGAACAACTCCTGCATCCAGGTGCTCTACCGCTTCTCCGGCGTCGCGGCGCACGCGGCCGGCAACCCGCACGTCGGGCGCAGCGCGCTCGACGCGGTGGAGCTGATGAACATCGGCGTGCAGTTCCTGCGCGAGCACATGACCGACGACTGCCGCATCCACTACGCGATCACCGACGCGGGCGGCGTCTCGCCGAACGTCGTGCAGGCGAAGGCGTCGGTGCTGTACATGGTACGCGCGAACAAGGTGGCCGACTCGGTCGCGCTGCAGCAGCGCGTCGACGACATCGCAAAGGGCGCTGCGCTGATGACAGGCACGAAGTTCGAGCGCGTGTTCATCGACGGCACGGCGGAGCTGCTGCCGAACTACACGCTCGAGGGACTGCTGTACCGCTGCATGGCGGAGCTCGGCGTGCCGCGGTTCACGGAGGAGGAAAAGGCCTTCGCCGCCGCGCTGCGCGAGACTTATCCGGCGGGCAGAACCCCGCCCGGGATCGGGGCGCGGGCCGACGCGGCGATCGCCGAGCAGGTGCGCGAACTGACGGAGAACGGCGCAAAACCGCTCAACGACTTCCTTGCGCCGCCCTATTCCGGCACGATCTTCTCACCGGGCAGCACCGACGTCGGAGACGTGAGCTGGCTCACGCCGACGGCGCAGCTCAACGCCGCGACCTGGCCCTCCGGCGTGCCGGGGCACTCCTGGCAGATCGTGGCCTGCGGCAAGAGCAGCGTCGCCCACAAGGGGATGCTCTTCGCTGCAAAGGCGCTGGCCTCCGCGGCGATCGAGCTTTTCGAGGACGGAGCGCTGCTCGAGAAGGCCGGGGAGGAATTCCGGTTGAAATCCGCATCGGGCTACGTCTGCCCGATCGAGGAGGGCGCGGTCCCGATCGCACTGTAATACTCTTTTCCCAAAGAATTCGACCTTTCTGTCAGAGGAAAGGATCAGAAGCGAAAAACGCAGGATGACCGCAGGCGGGACGCGCCTGCGGTCTTTTGCGCCGCAGAATTAGCACTCTATCATGTAAAGTGCTAACATTCACAGTTCGTTCATAATTTAGCGTATATTTGTTCAAAAATGTATGATACTTTATATACACGATGAAGCGAAAGAAATGTGATCTTCATCAAAGTCAAACAGAATTATTTTTTAGGAGGTAACTATCATGTTTGAGATCGTTCCTTTTGACCGTCATATCCGTCATCTTGCCGCCATGGATCCCTTCCGGGAGTTCGATGAGCTGGAGCGCAGCTTCTTCGGCAACCAGCACAGCATGGTCTCGGCCTTCCGCACCGACGTGGTCGACACCGGCGACGCCTTCAAGCTGGAGGCGGAGCTGCCCGGCTTCGACAAGGAGGACATCCAGATCGACATCGAGAACGACTGCCTGACCGTCAGCGCCGAGCACAAGAGCGAGAAGAAGGAAGAGAACGAGAAGAAGAACTTTGTCAAGCGCGAGCGCTTCTACGGTTCCTACACCCGCAGCTTCGACGTCTCCGGCATCAACGTCGACGGCATCGAGGCCAAGTACGAGAACGGCGTGCTGACGCTGACGCTGCCGAAGAAGGCGGCCGAGATCCCCGCCAGCCGCAGGCTCGAGATCAAGTAAGACAGGATCCTTCAACAAAACCCCTCTGTAAAGGAAACACCCGGCTTCGGATCGAAGCCGGGTGTTTTTTTTGTTATTCGCTCCGCGCTTGCTTTCCTGTCAGGCGGGGCTTCCAGTAGTCGTTCCAGTAGACCGTCAGCTCGGCGACGAGGCTGACGGGCAGGGCGGCGAGGATGTCGAGCACCGAGTGCTGCTTGACGAAGGCCGTCGCGAGACAGATGCAGAGCACCACGATCCCGAGCAGCCATTTCCAGATCGGCCTGAGGTCTTTCTTTTTCAGCCCCACGGAGAGGATGCCCATCGAATAGGCCACGTGCAGCGAGGGGAAGACGCCCGTGGAGGTGTCGAAGGAATAGATGAAGGCCATCAGCCGGGTCAGCGCGTTGTCGCGCACGAAGACCTCCGGGCGCAGATCCTGCCGCGAGGGGTAGAGGATATACATGGTCATGGCGATGAACTGCGTGATGAAGATGAACTTCGACAGCCGGGTGAGCCCTTCCGTATCGTACAGCAGCCCGTAGAGCAGCGAGCCGAAGACGAGCGCGTACCAGAACACATAGAAGACCGCAAAATACTCGCAGAAGGGGATGATGTCGTCCAGCGCACAGTGGATCGGATGACAGATCTCGGCGGGGATCAGGTTTTCGGTGAGGAAGTAGAAGCTGAAATAGAAGATCCAGCCGAGGATCGGCAGCTTCATGTGCGCGAACTGGGGCGTGTTGAGCCTCGAGAGGCGGAATTCGCGGTAGTCAACGACCGGTTTTTTCATGGGTATGGACCTCGATGGGTTTGTTTTTCGGATAGAGACGCCTGGGGATGTTGCGGTAGGGGACGACGGTGTGCTCCGGCAGCGAGACGGCCAGCGCCGTGATCGCGTCCTTGAGCGCCGCGCAGAGCCGCGCGCGCTCCTCCCCGATCGGCTGCGAGGGATCGAAGCGGATCGGATCGCCGATCAGCGTTTCGTGCAGGCTCGGGGCGTTGTAGACCGGGACAAAGGAGAGCGCGGCGCCGGTCTTTTTGTAGTAAAAACGGGCAAGATCGATGAATTTATCCTGAAATTCATAGAGTACGTTGTTCCAGCGTTCGTTTTTTTCGGGAAAGATCAGGACGCTGTCTCCTGCGAGCAGACGCTCGATCGAGCCGCGGTAGGTCGACAGCAGCCTCGCGTCGTGATAGACGGGGATCGTGCGCGCGTTGTTGAACAGCAGCACCGACAGCGGCGCGATCAGGACCGACAGCAGCCGGAAAAAGGGACGGCACCAGCGCGGCTTGAAGGACCAGAAGTCGGTATAGGCATAGGCGGGCACCTCTTTGAGATGCATCATCTCGCCGGCGCACCAGATATACGGTTTTCCCGGGAAATACAGCTCGCCGATGATCGGGCCGTTCATCTGCGTATGGTTTCCGACAAGGACGCAGGGCTCGTCCGGCAGCTTCTCCGCGCCGAGGATCTCCGGCCTTTTGTAGAACAGCCGGATCAGCGCGCAGATCAGACGGTAGAGGGGAGAGGTCTTTTTTTCCATGAGTTCATCTCTTTTGATGGATCGGTTCTGACGGGCGACCATAGGGAAAACCCGGGCTGTCACGGCTTACTATAGCATTTTCGTACGCAAAATCAACCGATAAAAGGCGCCGGAGTGTCTAAAATTAACAGGTCGTTCATCTTTGCGGGAGGGCGTGAGAAAAACGCCTTCCCGTGAGGAGGGAAGGCGCATGCGGGCAGCCCGGCCGTACCGGGGGAGCCGGAAAGAGCGCTCGGCGCCGTTACTCGACGATGTTGCGCAGCGCGCCGATCCCTTCGATCGCGCAGACGACCTCGTCGCCCGGCTGCAGGAAGGACGCTCCCTCGAGCCCCATGAGCACGCCCTTGGGCGTGCCGGTGGCGATGATCGTGCCGGCGCGCAGGACCATGCCCTGCGAGAGCACGCTGACGATCTCGGCGATCGGGTGGATCAGGCAGTCGGTGCGGCTGTCCTGCATCAGCCTGCCGTTGAGCGTCGTCCAGATGCGCTGCGCGGGCGGCCAGGGCAGCTCGTCCGCCGTCACGAGACAGGGACCCATCGGGCAGAAGCCCTCGAGACTTTTGCCGAAATGCCACTGCTTGTGGCGGGTCTGGATCTCGCGGGCCGAGACGTCGTTGAGTACGGTGTAGCCGAAGATATAATCGCGCGCCTCCGCCTCGGAGACGTGATCCGCGTCGCGCCCGATCACGACGGCGAGCTCGTTCTCATAGTCGAGCTGCGCAGTCAGATCGCGGTGCGCGGGGATCGGCGCGTCCGTGCCCTGGGAATAGCTCACGCGCTTGGAGAAGAAGATCGGCGCGGCGAGCTCCATCCCGAAGGCGGCGGAGGAGAAGCCGGAGGCTTCCTTCGCATGGTCGGCGTAGTTGAGCCCCAGACACAGCACGTCCTGCAGCGGACGGGGGATGGGGGAGAGCAGCCGCAGAGCGCCGAGCGGGAGACCCTCGCCCTCCGCGGCGGCCATGGCGGCGCGCTCTTCGGGCGAGGAGAAGAGGATGAGATCGTTCATCGTCTCGTAGACGAAGCCCGCGTCGGCCAGCGGAAGCACACGCTCGCCGCGCAGAAGTCCGAGCTCCTCGTTCGTATTGCCGCTTCGGATAAAGGTGACCAGTTTCATGTTTGTTTCGCTCCATTGTTCAGATCGCGGTTTTTTCCCGGCGGCGTTTCCCGCCCGCCGGCAGCTCGTCCGCCATCGCCTCCAGCAGCGTTTCGAGAAAGCCGCGGTCCTCGATGCGGTCGACGAGCAGCATTTCCTTCGCGCCCTCGTAAGGCAGCTCGCGCGGCGCGTCCGGCATCAGAGCCAGCGCGGAGGCCGTCGGCTTGACGAGCAGCCGGTCGTCGTAGATCCCGCCGAAGACGCGGCCGCGGTAATAGAGAATGAACTCGCCCATCATCGCGCGCCATGTGACGCCCTCGAGACCGGAGAGCTGATCGAGGACAAAATCGAGATAGGATCTGCTTGACGGCATGCAGCACCACTCCTCTGCCGCCGCGTCCGCTTCACGCTGCGCGCGGCCGGCCTTTTTCGCCATCATACGATATCCGCCCGGGAAAAGCAAGGCCGATCTGCAGCCCTCCTGCCGCCCGGCGCTCCGCCCCGGTACGGCTTGCATTTCAAAACCGCGCGTGATAAAATCAAAAAACATACGGCCTGAAAGCTATCAGGCAAAAGGAGGAACGCGATATGAAAAAAGCGGCGATCCTGTTTTTGGCGCTTACGATGATCTTCGGCCTGTTCTGCGCGGGCGCGGCGTCGGCGGACGATGCGGAGGAGGCGGAGCAGGCGGTGCCCGAACTGGAAAAGTCCCCCGAATGGATCGGGCAGCTCGAGCAGGCGGAGAATGCGGGGCAGCTCTTCGTCGTGGCCGGCATCGGCGACACGACGGCCTACGTTTCGATGCACGTGAAGGACGAGAACGGCGTCTGGAAGCAGATCATGACGACGCCGGGCTTTATCGGCAAATTCGGCCTGGGAAAGACCCGCGAGGGCGACGGCATGACCCCGGTGGGCACCTTCGGCTTCAACTGCGCCTTCGGCATCGCCGAGGATCCCGGCTGCGCCATCCCGTATCAGCAGGTAGATGACGACGCCTACTGGTCCGGCGACCAGCGCGACGGCTATCATTACAATGAGATGGTCAGCATCAAGGACCTGCCGAAGCTGAACAAGGCCGACAGCGAGCATATCGTGGACTACAGCTACGAGTATCAATACTGTCTTAACATCAGCTACAACGAGGACTGCACGCCCGGTCTCGGCTCGGCGATCTTCCTCCACTGCCTCGGCCCGGTCAAACCCTATACCGGCGGCTGCGTGGCGATCCCGAAGGATCAGATGATCACGGTCATGAAGAACGTCAGGCCCGACTGCGTGGTGGTGATCGACTCGCTCTACAGACTCAGCCCCGAAACCTGGAAGGACATGGGCTTTGAGCCGCCCGCGGAGCCTGCGGCGGACGGACCGGCGATCGACTACGGCACGTCCGCGCTGTACTCGCAGGAGGACATGGATGCGGCGATCGCGCTCATCCGCGGTGAATTCGACTCCTGGGAGGGCTGCGAGCTTCACAGCATCCGCTATGCGGGCGACGAGTGCGTCAGCAAAAAGAATCTCGACTGGATGAACAGCCTGCGTGAGGGAAAGAGCTATCAGGAATGCATCTGCTTCCGCAGCGATTTCCACTCTCCCGTCGAGGCGGTCGGCGTCTGGGAGCCGGACGAGGAGTACACGGACTGGCAATGGTGGCTCGCCCGCGGCGACGAGGGCGGCTGGGAGCTTCTCACCTGGGGCTACTGAACAGGATCAAAAACGCCCGCCCGGCAGAGCCGGACGGGCGCTTTTGATAAAAAGGGACGGCCGGGTCCGCGGCTCTGCCGCGCCCCGCATCTCTCCCGCCCGCGGGTCTGCTTTCTCCCCCCTTTACGACACAATGACACACAAAAACGCCGCCCTCTCGGGCGGCGTTTTTGCGTGTGGTGGAGATGGGGAGAATCGAACTCCCGTCCGAAAGCGCTTCCTCAGGAACTTCTCCGGGCGCAGACGGTTATTTGCGTTCCCTCGTCCGTGCGCAAGCCGTCATGCTCGCGGACTCGGTAGCTTCATGATGCATGGCACGCTCAAAGCTTTGCGTACTCACGGTCCCCACTCATCGACGCCTCTTTCCGGGCCGTGGGCCTCCCGGAAGAGACGCTCGCGCATTAAGCGGCGAGAAGAACAGTGTTGTCGTTGTTCTTTAATTTATAAGTTGCCCGTTTTATGGATGCCAGGCGCATCCGCCCGCTATTCCTGCCTCCGCACCCCCGTCGAAACCAGTACATCCCCGCGTCGTCAGAAGAAACTCGCTTCATTTCGTTTCCGCGGTTTGCGAAAGTGCCGCGAAAACTGCATATCCGCTCCTTCCTTCTTCCTCTCAAAATCAAAGGGCAAGCCTTTGATTTTGCTTTGGAGGAACGATTCGATTGGTCAGCTTGCCGCGCGGAGCGCGACAAGCACGACCGGCGGATCAATTCTTCCTTTCAAAATCGGACCCGCTTCGCTGGGCTCCGATTTTGAAAAGAACAACGATGCCTTATCCTCTCAAAAACGAAAGGCAAGCTTTCGTTTTTGTAAAGAACAACGGTTCGATAATGAGCGCTGAAAACTAAACTCTGAAAACTAAAAACGAAAAGGGCCTCAGCATTTTTCCGGCTCGGGATATTCGACGCCGAAGGTCTCGACCGTGACCTTTTTCATGACCTGCGGCACGCGCGGCCGATCATTGTAGTCCACGCGCGTATTGGCGATCCTGTCGACCGCGTCCAGGCCCTCGATGATCTTGCCGAAGGCGGCGTACTGGCCGTCGAGATGCGGCGCGTCCTCGTGCATAATAAAGAACTGGCTGCCCGCGGAATTCGGCGCCATCGTGCGCGCCATCGACAGCACGCCGCGGCTGTGCCGGAGGTCGTTCTTGAAGCCGTTGGCGGTGAATTCGCCGCGGATGGAGTAGCCCGGTCCGCCGACGCCCTTTCCCTGCGGGTCGCCGCCCTGGATCATAAAGCCGGAGATGACGCGGTGGAAGATCATACCGTCGTAAAAGCCCTTTTTGCACAGGGAGACGAAGTTGTTGACCGTGTTGGGTGCGATCTCTGGGTAGAGCTCCGCCTTCATGACGTCGCCGTTTTCCATTTCGATGGTGACGATCGGATTGCTCATGCTTTCTTTTCCTTTCATGCGTTTTTCATCGCGCGCTCGATGTCGCGCTTCGACTGCCGCTCGGCCTCGCTGTCGCGCTTGTCGTGCAGCTTTTTGCCCTTGCACAGCCCCAGCTCGAGCTTCACGCGGCTGTCCTTGAAATACATCCGCAGCGGGATGAGCGCCACGCCGTCCTGCATGATGCGGGCGTTGAGACGCATGATCTCGCGCTTGTGCATCAGAAGCCTGCGCGGCCGCACCGGGTCGCGGTTGAAGATGTTGCCGTGCTCATAGGGGGAGACGTGCATGCCGCGGACGAAAAGTTCTCCGTCCTTGATCGTGCAGAAGGAGTCCTTGAGATTGACGTTGCCCGCGCGGATGGATTTGACCTCCGTCCCGCAAAGCTCGATCCCGGCCTCAAAGCGCTCGAGCACGAAGTATTCATGAAAGGCCTTGCGGTTGGCGCAGATCTCCTTCACGCCCATGAGCTTGGCAGACATTTCTCTCACATCCTCGCGAGGTATCTTATCACATGGGAGGGGAAAATAAAAGCATAATTTGTGAACAGCCGCGCGCAGAGGGAAGCGGGTGTTACCGCGGCGTAAACAAATGCGGCGAAAGTGAAACGATATTATTCCCGGATTGTTTAGCATAAAGGCATTTTTTTCAAAACCAGGCCATATTTTATATAAAAAAGTATGGAAATCGGCAGGATGATGTGCTATACTCATACTGCAATATTATGTAAATTGATTAGATTATTTCGGGAGGGATGCCCCATGAAATGCATCGAAAAGCGCCTCGACGGCGAAGTGAAGTACAGCGGTGTGATCGTGAACGTCCGCCTGGACCGCGCACAGCTGGAAAACGGCAAGATCGTCCGGCGCGAGGTCGTCGAGCATCCCGGCGGCGTGGGGATCCTGCCCGTGGACGACGAAGGATACTGCTACATGGTTCGCCAGTTCCGCTATCCCTTCTCCCGTCAGCTGCTGGAGATCCCCGCGGGCAAGCTGGAATACGGCGAGGATCCGCTGGACTGCGCCGTACGCGAGCTTAGCGAGGAGACGGGCTTCACCGCAGGCGAACTGATCCCGCTCGGGAAATGCCTGACCTCTCCCGGCTTTTCCTCCGAGGTGCTGCACCTCTACCTTGCACGGGGGCTCCGCGCGGGCAAGGCCCATCTCGACGAGGACGAGTTCCTCAACGTCGAGAAGCATCCGCTCTCCGAGCTGCTTGCGATGGCAGACCGAAACGAGCTTGAGGACGGCAAGACGGTCATCGCCGTACTGAAGGCGGCAAGGCTTCTCGGCAGGGGATAAAATACAAGATTTTGTGGTGCTGCGGACAAAAAACACAAAATAGTTGCCTTTTGACAAGAACTGTGATAATATCTAAAATCGGGCTACGGTCCGAATGCTGGAAAGGTGCATGAACGTGGAAAAGTATGTTATCAACGGCGGCGCGGCTTTGCACGGCGAAGTGGAGATCAGCGGCGCGAAAAACGCGGCTGTCGCCATCATCCCCGCGGCGCTTCTGGTCGACGGCGTCTGCCGGATCGAGAATATACCGCAGATCAGCGATGCGGATATGCTGCTGACCATCCTCAGCCATCTCGGCTCGAAGGTCAGGTTCATCAACCGCACGACGATCGAGATCGACAGCTCCTCCGCGCGCTGCGTGGACGCGCCTTACGATCTGACCAGAAAGATCCGCGCGTCCTACTATCTGATCGGCGCGATGCTCGGGCGCTTCGGCAGGGCCAAGACGACCATGCCCGGCGGCTGCAATTTCGGCGTTCGTCCCATCGAACAGCACATCAAGGGCATGACGGCGCTCGGCGCGGAGGTCGACGTGCGAAACGGCTTTGTGATCGCCGAGACGCCTGACGGCTGCCTGCGCGGCGCGCGCATTTATCTCGACAAGGTCTCCGTCGGCGCGACGATGAACATCATCCTCGCCGCCGTGACGGCCCGCGGCCGCACGATCATCGAAAACGCCGCGAGAGAGCCGCATATCGTCGACCTGGCGAACTTCCTCAACTCCATGGGCGCGGACGTCCGCGGCGCCGGCACCGATACCGTGAAGATCAACGGCGTTGAGAAGCTGCACGGCGGCACCTATACCATCATCCCCGACCAGATCGAGGCAGGCACCTACATGGTGGCCGCCGCGGCGACCGGCGGGGAGGTCCTGATCAAGAACGTGATCCCCAAGCACCTCGAGTGCATCAGCGCCAAGCTGCGCGAGACCGGCACCATCATCCAGGAGAACGAGGATTCCGTCCTCGTCAAGGGCGCGAAGCATCTGCGCCGCGCCAACCTCAAAACGCTGCCCTATCCCGGCTTCCCGACGGACATGCAGCCGCAGATGGGCGCGCTGCTGTGCCTTGCCAACGGCACCTCCGTCATCACCGAGGGCATCTACGACAACCGCTTCAAGTACGTCAACGAGCTGCGCAGGATGGGCGCGGAGATCCAGGTCGACGGGCGCGTCTGCGTCATCGAGGGCGGACACGAGCTCAGCGGCGCCGTGGTGCAGGCCTGCGATCTGCGCGCCGGCGCGGCCATGGTCATCGCCGGCCTCTGCGCAAACGGCCAGACGATCGTGGAGGACGTGCACTATATCGAGCGCGGCTATGAAAACTTTGTCGGCAAGCTCCGCGCGCTCGGCGCCGACATTTCCGTCGTCGATTTCCCGGATGACGACGGCGCGGACAAGATCATCTCCGTCAGCTGATGAAGCTCACGGTCTTTGCCAGCGGCTCGAGCGGGAACTGCCTGCTGCTCTCGGGCCGCGGGACCAATATCCTGATCGACGCCGGGATCTCCGCACGCAGGATCTCCGACATGCTCGGGGAATGCTGCCTATCATTACAGGATATCACCGGAGTGCTTATTACCCATGAGCACTCCGATCATATTTCCGGGCTTCTCGGCCTGTCCCGGCGCTGCGGCGCCGAGATCTTCGCACCGCGCACGGTGGCCGCGCGCCTGCGGGGCATGCTGCCCCAGATCGACGAGCGGCTGCGCGTAATCCCGGTGGGGGAGGACTTCATGCTCTCGCGCATGAAGGTCCGCGCCTTCCATACTCCCCACGACACCGACGAGAGCGTCGGCTACCGCGTGGAGTGCGGGGGCGTCTTCGCGATCGCGACCGACATGGGCTGCGTGACGGACGAGGTGCGCGAAAACCTGCTCGGCGCCGATGCGGCGCTCATCGAAGCCAACCACGACGAGGACATGCTGCGCTACGGGCGTTATCCTGTTTTTCTCAAGCGCCGCATCCTGTCCGAGCACGGGCATCTGTCCAACGAAAACTGCGCGCAGCTTGCACGCGAGCTGGCCGGGAGCGGCACGGGGACGATCATCCTCGGGCACCTGAGCCGGGAAAACAACACGCCCGCGGCGGCCATGCGCGCGGTCGGAGCGGCGCTCGAGGGGACGGGAGCTTCCCTCCTGTGCGCGCCCGCGTTCGGCTGCCTGGAGGTAAAGGTGGAAGAAAGATGCTTGGCGTAAAGCTGATCTGCGTCGGGAAAATGCGCGAGCGTTTCTATATCGACGCCTTCGAGGAATACCGCAAGCGCCTCGGCGCTTACTGCAGGCTCGAGCTCGTCGAGCTCGCCGAGCAGCGCCTTCCCGACAAGCCCTCTGCCGCGGAGATCGCCGCGGCGCTCGAGAAGGAGGGCGCGGAGATCCTCAGGGAGATCCCGTCCGACGCTTTTGTCTGCGCGCTTTGCATCGAAGGGAAGGAACTGAGCAGCGAAGCCTTCTCGGCTCTCTTCACCGAGCGGGAGAATTCCGGCAAACCGAAGATCTGCTTTGTCATCGGCGGCTCCTGCGGCATGAGCGGGACCGTCAAGGCGAGAGCGGACATCAAGCTGAGCATGTCGAAAATGACCTTTCCGCACCATCTGGCGCGCGTGATGCTCATCGAGCAGATCTACCGTGCGTTCAAGATAGCCGAGGGGTCGCGGTATCATAAATAAACGAAGCAAAAAACTGAAACGGGGAGAGATTCTGTGAACAAGGAAGACTGGGGCAGAGCGGGAGCGGGGCTCGTTTCCGACCGCTGGCCCAAAGACGAAGAGGGCCGCGCCGAGGAGAGCGCGCTTCTGTGCACCTGCAGGAACACCGATCTGAGCGACGAGCTGACGGTCAACATGCTGGAGGCTTACGGCATTCCCTGTCTGCGCGACTACCCGGGGGACGGCGCTTTCGGCCGCGTCATCATGGGCGCGAGCGGAACGGGGGTTGACATTTACGTCCCGAAGAGTATGCTTGAAGTAGCACAAAAGCTGATCGAAGGAGTAGATAACGATGAGGAACTATAAAGAAGAGTACCAGCGCTGGCTGGACAGCCCTGCCCTCACCGAGGAGGAGTGGAGAGAGCTCGACGCGATCTCCGGCGACGAGAAGGAGATCGAAAGCCGCTTCTTCGCCCCGCTGGAGTTCGGCACCGCCGGACTGCGCGGCACGATGAAGGTCGGCCTGCACCACATGAACGTCCACGTCATCCGCCACGCGACCCAGGCCTTTGCCAACGTCATCGCCGCCGAGGGCGAAGAGGCGATGCGCAAGGGCGTCGCCATCGACCACGACTGCCGTCTCAACGGCCGCGATTTTGCGGTCGAGGCCGCCTGCGTCATGGCCGCCAACGGCATCCACGTGCGCCTGTTCGACGCGCTGCGCCCCACGCCGGAGCTTTCTTTCGCCGTGATCCACTACGGCTGCACCGCCGGCATCAACGTCACGGCCAGCCACAATCCCAAGGAATACAACGGCTATAAGGTCTACTGGTCCGACGGCGCCCAGCTGCCGCCCCGCCACGCCGACGCCGTTGCGAAGCAGATGGAGCAGATCGATATCTTCACCGGCTTCAAGACCTGCCCCTTTGACGAGGCCGTCGCAAGCGGCATGATCGAGATCATGGGCGCGGAGACCGACGAGGCCTTCCTGGACGAGGTCATGAAGATGGCCATCGACAAAAAGACCGTCGCCGAGGTCGCGGACGACTTCCGCGTTGTGTTCACGCCCTTCCACGGCTGCGGCTACAAGCTCGTGCCGGAGGCGCTGCGCCGTCTCGGACTCAAGCACATCTACCCCGTTGAGGAGCAGATGGTCATCGACGGCAGCTTCCCGACCGTGGAAAGCCCGAACCCCGAAAACCCCGAGGGATTCTATCTTGCGGTCGATCTGGCCCGCAAGGTCGACAGCGACCTGATCATCGGCACGGACCCGGACGCCGACCGTATCGGCACGATGGTGCGCTGCGGCGACGACTATGTCCCGGTCAGCGGCAACCAGATGGGCGTGCTGCTGCTCGACTATATCATCAACGCCCGCCGCGAGGCCGGCACGCTGCCGGAAAACGCCGGCACGGTGTCGAGCATCGTGTCCACCGCGATGGCCCGCGCCGTGGCCGAGGCCAACGGCGTCCATTTCGAGGACACCTTCACCGGCTTCAAGTTCATGGCCGAGCGCGTCGCCGCCTGGGAGGCGGCCGGCAGCTACCGCTATATCTTCGCCTTTGAGGAGAGCTACGGCTACATGTGCGGCGACTACGTGCGCGACAAGGACGCGGTCACGGCCTCGCTGCTCGTCGCGGAGATGGCGGCGCACTACCACAAGAAGGGCATGACGCTGCTCGACGCGATGGACGCGCTGTATGAGAAGTACGGCTACTTCCGCGAAAAGACGCTCAACCTCGTGATGCCCGGTCTCGACGGCCTGCAGAAGATGAAGGCGCTGATGGCCTCGCTGCGCAGCGAGCCGCCCAAGGAGATCGCCGGGACGGAGGTCGTGCGTCAGCGCGACTACCTCGACGGCAGCATCTTCGTCGCCGGCGTCGGCAAGGTGGGCAAGACGCCTTTCGAGGGCTCGAACGTTCTGTACTTCGAGCTCGCCGACGGCAGCAGCTTCATCGTCCGTCCCTCCGGCACCGAGCCGAAGATCAAGGTCTACGTCCTCTGCCGCGGCGAGAGCCGTGAGGAATGCGACGAGCGCACCGCGCGCTACGCAGCCTTTGCCGAGGAACTGAAAAAATGATCCTGCTGAAGCTTTTTGCGGCCTTTGCGCGGGTGGGCGTGCTCACCTTCGGCGGCGGCTACGCGATGATCCCCATGCTCGAGCGTGAGATCGTCGACCGCCACGGCTGGGCCACGAGTGAAGAGCTGATGGACTATTACGCCGTGGGTCAATGCACCCCCGGCGTAATTGCCGTCAACACGGCGACCTTTATCGGCTATAAGATCGCGGGGAACATCGGCGGCGTCATGGCGACGCTGGGCGTGGTTTTTCCCTCCTTCGTCATCATCACCGTGATCGCCGGCATCATTCAGAACTTTGCCGACATCCCCGCCGTCAGGAGCGCCTTCGCGGCCATCCGCGTGTGCGTGTGCGTGCTGATCTTCAACTCGGTGCTCAAGCTGTGGAATTCCGCGGTGAAGGATAAGGCCGCGCTGGTCCTGTGTCTGCTCGTCTTCGTGTTGAGCATGTTCTTCAACATCTCGCCTATCGTGTTCGTGGTATTCTGCGCCGCGGCGGGCATCCTCTTTACCAGACTGGGGGTGAGGGGGAAATGAAGCTGCTGCTGACGCTCTATTTTGAGTTTTTCAAAACCGGCCTTTTCGCCGTCGGCGGAGGCATGGCGACGCTGCCCTTCCTCTACGACATGTCCGCGCGGCATCCGGACTGGTTCACGACCGCGCAGCTGGCGGACATGATCGCCGTGTCCGAGTCGACGCCCGGCCCCATCGGGGTGAACATGGCCACCTACGTCGGCTTCCGCACCGCAGGGATCCTGGGCGGGCTGATTACGACGCTCGGGTTGGTCACCCCCTCGGTCATCATTATCCTGCTCATCGCGCGCGTGCTCAAGCAGTTCCGGGAGAACAAGTATGTGGACGCCGCCTTTTACGGCCTGCGCCCCTGCTCGGTCGGGCTGATCGCCGCGGCGGGCCTGCTGGTCGTGAAGATCGCGCTGTTCGACTTCGACGCCTACGCTCTCAGCGGCGCGATATCCGATCTGTTCAGAGTCAAGGCGCTGATCCTGACGGCCGTGCTGCTGGTGCTCACGCGCGCCGTCAAGGCCACGAAGAAGCTGCACCCGATCTTCTTCATTCTCGGCTCCGCTCTCGTCGGAGTGATCTTCTCGTTCTGAATCCGAAAAATATCCGCCGTAATGCTCTGCGGCGGATGTTTTTTTGTTGCGTATCCGACATAAACATGATAATATCGATCTATCAGAGGAAAACTGGCAAGTTCCGATCGAAAGGAGAAATGACCATGCCCTTCTGCGTACAGTGCGGCGCCCAGCTCGAGGACGGCGCGAAATTCTGCACCGTCTGCGGCGCAAAGCAGCCGGAGGCCGCGGCCCCGGTCTATGTCCCTCCCACGGAGGAGAAGCCGGCCGAGCCCCAGGGCTACAGCTATACCCCTCCCGCCTCCGCCGGAGCGGGACAGCAGAGCAGCTACAATTATGACCCGACCATCTACGGCGGCGCGGGCGGCGGGGCGAGCAAGCCCCCCAAGAAAAAAGGCGGCGCGCTCGTCTTCATCATCCTGGCGGCGCTGGTCGTGCTCGGCGCGGTCGTCTATCTCATCGCCGGCAGATCCGGCGGCGGCAGCGTCGCGTCCGACGATCCCGTGCTCGGCCTCTACACCGCCCAGAAGGCGGAGACGGCCGGCATCACCATCAGCATCAAGACCATGTGGAAGAACGGCTTTACGATCGAGCTCAAGGACAAGGGCAAGGCCACGATCAATGTTGACGGCAAGTCCGGCAGCGCCAAGTGGACGCTCGATGGGAAAGACTTCACGGTCAAAGGCTCCGGCGTCGACTGCAGCGGCACGCTTGTCGACGGCGTCCTGACGCTCGAGAACGTCATGGATACCGGCGTGACGCTCTACTTCACCAAGGACGGGGTCTCGCTTCCCGAGGAGGAGACGCCCGCGCCCGCTCCCGTCAGCACGCCCGCTCCCGCTCCGAGCAGCGAGCCTGCGCCCGCTCCCGCGGACACGAGCGACGTTGTCGGCTTCTACAACGCCGACAAGGCCGAGGCCTACGGCATCGAGGTCGCGATCTCGACGATGTGGGAGAAGGGCTTCTCCATCGACCTGCAGGAGGGCGGCAAGTGCGCCATCTCCGTCAACGGCAGCGGCGCTTCCGGCACCTGGTCGCAGGACGGCGAGACCATCTCGGTCAACGTTCCCGGCTTCAATATGGACGGTACCTTCCATGACGGCGTTCTTGTCTTCAAGGACCTCTACGGCATGGGCGTCGACCTCTTCTTTACCAGAGACGGCTCGCTGGCCCCCGCAAACAAGCCGGAGGCCACGCCTGAGACGACCGCCGATTACAGCTGGTGGAAAGGCGACTGGTACGGCTGGTGGGTCGTGGTCGACGCGGGCGGCAGCTATCTTGAGGACGGCTACGTCAATCAGGCCTGGGACGCCTGCGCGCAGATCGAGGTCTACGGCGACGGCACCGGCTATGTCGATGTCTGGGACGAAGACGGCGACGACGTCGCCTGGGCGGACGTCAGCTTCGACGCCGGCGACTCCGACAAGGGCTGCATGATAAGCGACAACGGCAAGTTCTACAACCATGAGATCACGAAGGGCGAATGGCTGGTCGACCCCACCGACAGCGAGTGCGGCGGCTTTGACGAGCTCATCTGTATCCGCGGCCGTTATTCCCAGCCCTCGGATGAAAACAACTGGATCGAGTATTACATCTTCCTGCGCCCCTGGGGCACCAGATGGGAGGATATCGAATCCGGCGACACCTCCGGCATGATCTATCCGGGCGACATGATGCCGCTCAACTACACGGACTGGTATCTGCCGCTGATCGACGCGGGCAAGCCCATGCCCTCCGGCTTTGAGGGACTGGGCGACTGAAACGCATAATACGGGAAAGCCTCTCTCGCATGAGAGAGGCTTTCCTGTCGCATTCCCGGGCAAAGGGGACTATGATGAAAGCGGAAAGGACGGGCGGGAAAGATGCGCAATTTCAAGCTCACGCTCTGCTATGACGGCGGCCGCTATGACGGCTGGCAGCGCCAGGGCAACAGCGACGACACGATACAGGGAAAACTTGAAACGCTGCTCGGCCGCCTGCTCGGCCAAAGCATCGAGGTCGCCGGCTCGGGCAGGACGGACGCCGGCGTGCACGCGCTCGCGCAGGTCTGCTCCTTCCGCGCCGACACGGAGCTCGACTGCGAAACGCTGCTCGCGGAGATCCGCCGCTACCTGCCCGAGGACATCGGCGCGATCGCGCTGGAGGAGGCGCCGCCGCGCTTTCACGCGCGCCTGAGCTGCAAGGAGAAGACCTACGTCTACCGCATCTGGAACAGCGCCGAGCCAAACGTCTTCGAGAGGAAATGGATGGTCGCGGTGCCGCAGGCGCTGGACCTTGACGCGATGCGCCGCGCCGCGGCCGCTCTGCTCGGCGAGCACGATTTTTCCTCCTTCTGCGCCAATCGGCACATGAAGAAAACGGCGGTGCGTACGCTCAGGGAGATCGAGATCACGCGCATGGGCGGCGAGATCCGGATCGCGCTGACGGCGGACGGTTTCCTTTACCACATGGTCCGCATCATCGTCGGGACGCTGCTCGAGGTGGGGGAGGGCAAGCGCGCCGCGGAGGATATCGGCGCGGTGCTCGCCTCGCGCGACCGCATGGAGGCGGGTCCCACCGCGCCCGCGCAGGGCCTGACGCTGTGGAGCGTGAAGTATTGACGAAATATGAGGAAAACCCGTGACGATTGTTATTGACATCACCGGGAATAACTGATAGAATCGTGCCGTCTCAATTGGATACAAGGTTATCCGAAGCAAGATAACGACCGCCGCTTTCCGAAGCGGCCAAGGCCACACGGACAGCCGGGTCGAATGCCGATCATCCGCGGAACGCGGCGGCAACTTTTGTTGCCTTATTGATTGAGTGAAGAAAACGATGACTCAATCGACAAGAGCGGATTGCGAGAGAATTTTTGTTCTGACGATGACGCTTTTTCGCAGGCATACTTTGTGTATGTCAAGAAAAAGCGGCGAAGTTGGAGCGAGAATTATCCGCAAGACGCCGATGATGATTGATTCAGCGTTTTCTTAAGAGCTCAAGTTTTATAAGTTGGTTACTATAAACCGGTATACAGACTTGTGAAATGGTCAATAAGAGTCGGAAAAGCTATCTTTGCTGGTAACTCTTCAAACCAAATCGAGACTTGACGGGCCCGCTCCGGAGCGGGAAAAGAATAGTCTTATTCAAGTGACGTATGCCGTGCATGCGTCACTTTTTGTATGATTCGGGAGGGCGGAGAAATGAAAAAGATCGTCGAGCTCAGGGGCGTGTCCAAGTCCTTTGACGGGGAGCTGGTGCTGGATCACATCGATCTGGATATCTACGACAACGAGTTTCTGACGCTGCTCGGCCCCTCCGGCTGCGGCAAGACGACCACGCTGCGCATCATCGGCGGCTTCGAGACCGCCGACGAGGGCGAGGTCATCTTCATGGGCGAGGAGATCGGCGGCGTGCCGCCGCACAAGCGCAACGTCAACACGGTCTTCCAGCGCTACGCCCTGTTCCCGCATCTGAACGTGTTTGAAAACGTGGCTTTCCCGCTGCGCGAGAAAAAGGTCCCGAAGGCGGAGATCGACCAGCGCGTCAACGAGATGCTCTCGCTCGTCGCCCTCAAGGGCTTTGAAAAGCGCAGCGTGACCAGCCTCTCCGGCGGCCAGCAGCAGCGCGTGGCCATCGCCCGCGCCCTGGTGGGACGGCCGAAGGTGCTGCTGCTCGACGAGCCGCTCGCCGCGCTCGATCTCAAGCTGCGCAAGGATATGCAGCAGGAGCTCAAAAACATTCAAAAGGCCACGGGCA
>JAEEGI010007618.1_pt1 | contig 24206 bp, 22 predicted proteins | sample 8958751 | NCBI WGS metagenome assembly JAEEGI01 (sample SAMN16246545, study PRJNA631951) | gut metagenome | biome: gut microbiome; feature: rumen; material: KS-attached | host: Bos | place: Iran: Karaj | collected 2018-10
GGGTAATCCTGACGGATACCCTGTGCCGTTTGGGCAGTTCGGGCGGAAAAGAGCGGCAAAAAACCTGTATGCTCCCTTATTTGCACCGCCCCAAGGGCGTTGCTTTTTTCCCGCCGCGAAAACCGACAGGATGGTTTTTCCTGATTTTACAGTTTGTTCATATTGTCCACACGCGCACCCCAAAATAGCGTGTTAAACTGCAACCAACAAATCGGAGGAGGTAAAAGTATGGATCTCAACGCATTGGTCACTCTGCTGAAAAGCTTTCTGGAGAGCATGAGCCTGCTGGCAAACGCCCGCGAGGTGGTCGACATCATCATGGCTTCTCTGAAGCAGTATTTCGGCAAAGCGGAAAAACCCGCAGAGGAATAAAAACAATACAATGACCCCGACCTTCGGCTGAAGATCGGGGTTTGTTTTTTTACATAAAACGATGCGGAGCGCCGCGTCACTGCAACCTGCGCAATGTGCACGGACTCACATCTTTCCGCCCTTGCTGCCCTTGGCGCCCTTAGCGCCGCCGCCGAAGGAGACGCCCTGCAGCACGTTGGAATCAAACGCGTAGGTGATGCTCTCCTCCTCGCGTTCGCGCTTGAGCGCCAGCGCGATCATGCGGTCGAGCAGCGCGCCGTAGGGCACACCGACCGGCTCCCAGAGGTAGAACGACAGCGAGCCCGGAATCGTGTTGATCTCGTTGAGCCAGATCTCGCCCGTTTTGCTGTCCATCATGAAGTCGATACGCGACACGCCGCTGCAGCCGAGCACCTTGAATGCCTTGACCGCAAGGTCGCGGATGGTGCTGCGCTGTGCGTCGGTGATGTCCGCCGGAATCTTGCGGCTCAGGGACGCCATGCCGCTGCCCTTGCTGCCCTTGGCGCCGCCCTTCGCGCCGAGCTTGCCGTCTTTCGCGCCGCCCTTGGCGCCGCCGGAGCCGCTTTGGCCGAGGTACTTGTCTTTGAACGACAGGATCTCGTCGGCGTTGATCGGCTCCTCGCATTCGCTGGCTTCGGCTTCTTCATAATCGCCGAGCACGGAGCAGTTGATCTCCTTGAGGTTCTGCACGGCGCGCTCCACGAGCACCTTGCCGGCGTAGCAGAACGCCGTGTCGAGCGCTTCATAGAGCTTTGCGCGGTCGTTTGCCTTGCTGATGCCGATGGAGGACCCGAGGTTGACGGGCTTGACGATGGCCGGATAGCCGATGGCGGTTTCAATCTCGTTGACCACAGCCTCGTTGTCGAGGTCATACTGATTGCCGGTGTAGCACTTGCAGTCGAGCACCGGAATGCCGTTGTCCTTGAGCACGGTCTTCATCACGTATTTGTCCATGCCGACCGCCGACGAGAGCACGTCGCAGCCGACGTAGGGAATGTTGAGCATTTTGAGAAAGCCCTGCAGCGTGCCGTCCTCCACGTTGGTGCCGTGCACGACCGGGAACGCCACGTCGATGTAATCCACATAGCCGCTCGAAAAGCGTTTGCGCGGATAGGCGATCAGCTTGACGCGGTTCTGGTCGTTGACCAGCAGCACGCGCTGGCTGATCTTCAGCAGGTCCTTGATGTCGCCGCGGTAATAGGCGATGTCGCCGACGGCGTAGCCGGTATAGAACTCGTTGTTCTTCGTCACGTAGATCGGAATGACGTCGTATTTTTGCGGGTCCAGACTCTGAATCGCCTGCAGCGCGGAGATGATGGAGATCTCGTGCTCCACGCTCTTGCCGCCGAAGAGAACGCCGACTTTGATTTTCATAAGGCAACCGTCCTTTCCGTCAATAGTTATCGGGCAGATCGTTTTCCAGCAGGATGACCTTTTGCTTTTCGGTGCTCATCGCATAGACGTGCGTGAGCGCCTGCTGAATCGTGTCGGCGATGAAAATCTTTTTGGGGCTGAAGCCGGCTTCCAGCAGACCGGCTTCAATCGGCTCCGCCTGCCGGCGGCCGACCAGCACAACGTAATCGCAGACCGCAGCGGCGTCGGCGCCGAACTGTTTGTTCAGCTCGTCCTGCTTTTCGCCGAGCTCCACCATGCCGGGCGTGACCAGTACCTTACAGCCGTCGAACAGTGAAAGGACCTCCAGCGCGGCCTTCGTGCCGCTGGGGTTGGCGTTATAGGCGTCGTCGATGATGGTGGCGCCGTTCTTTTCGCTCAGCTCCAGACGGTGGCTTACGCCTTCCAGCTTGCGCACCTGGCCCTTCAGCGCGTGCAGGGGGATGCCGAACTGATGGCTGACCGCAATGGCGCCGGTGATGTTCAGCACGTTGTGCCGCCCGAGCAGCCGGGTGGAGAACGTTTCGCTTTCGCCGTCCGGCGCGGTCACGGTGAAGGTGGTGCCGCGGGCCGAAGCCGACAGGTCAGATGCCACGTAGTCCGCGTCGCCGCCGACGGAATAGGTGAAATGCGGGCGGTCGCAGCCGTGGGCGCGGATGTTTTCGTCGTCGCCGTTGAGGAAGAGCATGCCGCCCTCCGGCAGCGCGTCGGCCAGCTCGAACTTGGTCTTTTTGACATTGTCGAGCGACTTGAACGTTTCCAGATGCTGCGGGCCGATCGAGGTGATCACACCGTGCTGCGGGTGCACGATTCTGCAAAGCTCCCTGATGTCGCCGACCCATTTGGCGCCCATTTCGCAGATGAAGAATTCGTGCGTCGCCTTCAGCGAGCCGCGGACCGTTTTGACCACGCCCATCGGCGTGTTGAAGCTTTCGGGGGTCATCAGCACGTTGTAGCGCGCGCGCAGCAGCGTGTTGAGGAAATACTTGACGCTGGTCTTGCCGTAGCTGCCCGTGATGCCGATGATTTTGAGGTTGGGGCAGGCGCGCAGGATACGCTTGGCGTCGTTGGTGTAATAGCGGTTGATGGAAAGCTCAACCGGCTTGTTGACAAGGTTGCAAAGCAGCACCACGCAGGGCGACACCGCATAGAGCGCCGCCAGCGCAAACAGCGCGACCGTTTCGTGCTGCTGCGGCAGATAGATCGCCGCGGGAATACCGCAGGCGGCCAGCGTCAGGATTGTCGCCGTCACCAGCATGCGCTTGACGCGCGCCGTATAGACCAGCGGCTTTTTCGCCTGCTTCGGCCGTTCCACAAACACGGCGATGATCAAAAGGCAAAGGGCGATTGCCAGCTTGGCGCGGATGTTGAACGAAATGAGCGTATCGATCAGCAGCAGCACCGCCAGCATGTTGTGCGGCAGGAAGCGGCCGAGGTTCTGGCGCAGCCATTTGCAGTGCGTGTCGAAGCGATAGGAATTGAGCTGAAAGAAATGCAGCGAATCGATCAGCGCAAGCGCATAGGCAAAGCAGAACGCCGTGAAGCACAAAAAGAATAAGTACAGTGTCATGACTCTCTCTCCTCAGGTTACGTTCAGGAAGGACGCCAGAATCCGCAGATAGCGCGGCTGCTGTTCCAAAAACGAGAAATGGCCCGCGCCCTCCAGCTTGACGATGGCGCTTTCCGGCATCAGACTGTTCATCTTCACCGCGTCCGACAGCGGCGTGGCCGTGTCGGCGGTGCCCCAGATGAGCAGCGCCGGGCAGGTGACGTGCGGCATCAGATCGCACAGGTCCTCGTTGACCACCTTGACCAGCGTCCGGCGCATCACGGGCGTTGCGGCGTTATAGTCGGCCGACCCGCTGCGGCGGCGCAGGGCCTCCAGCACATGGGGAAACAGCTTCTGGATGATGGAAAGCTGAAAGAACCGCTTGGTCAGCTTGATCAGCTTCTGCTTGAACTTTTCCCAGGGGGACCGTTCGGGCAGCACGCCGGCCGCATCGACCAGGATCACCTTGTCCACCTCGAAGGGCAGCTCTCTGGCGCAGAGCTTGATGATGACGCGCCCGCCGAAGGAATGCCCCAGCAGAATCACCTTGTCGGGGCGGTAGGGCGCCAGGAACGCCAAAAGGAAATCGACGTAATTGTCCACGGTCCAGGGCTCGTCGGGCTCTTCGCTTTGGCCGAAGCCCGGCATATCCATGGCAACGACCCGATACTTGCCCTTCAGCGTGTCGACGGTGGGCTGAAACAGCTCGATATTGCTCCCCCAGCCGTGCAGCAGAACGACAAGCTCGCCCTCGCCTTCTTCCACATAATGGATGTTCAATCCGAATACTTCTCTATTCAAACAGATTCCTCCGTTCTATGTCGGGTATAGGTAGTATATGCGCATAGTTCAAATTATTATAGCACATACTATAAAAGATTTCCATATCAAACGGAGATTTCTTTGAATTATTTTTATCGGGAGGAACCAACATGGAACTGGAAGGCAGCAAAACCCAGCTGAATCTGCTCACGGCGTTCGCCGGCGAATGCGAGGGCCGCACCAAGTATACGCTCTTTGCGGCGAAGGCGCGGCAGGACGGCTATGAACAGATCGGCACGATCTTTGACGAAACGGGCGACAACGAAAAGGAGCACGCCGAGGTCTGGTGGAAGCTTTTGACCGGCGGCGCGGACGAAACGGCAAACAACCTGCAAAACGCGATTGCCGGCGAAAACCACGAATGGACCGAGATGTACCCCCTGTTCGCGTCGCAGGCGCGGGAAGAGGGCTTTGAAAGCATCGCGGCGGTGTTCGATATGGTGGCGGAGATTGAAAAAGCGCACGAGCAGCGCTTTCAGACGCTGCTCGACGAGATCAATCAGAATCAGGTGTTCGCAAAACCGACGCAGCAGACGTGGGTCTGCACGGAATGCGGCTACCGTCACGAGGGCACCGCGGCGCCCGAAACGTGCCCCGTCTGCAACAATGCGCAGGCGTATTTCAAGATTGCGGCGAAAAACTAAGGCGGCGGGCAGCGGGCCCGGGCCGCGCACCGTTCAAGAAAAAACCGGGCGGCACGCTGTTGTGCCGCCCTGGGTCGTTTATGGGATTATTCCGCCGCCCCGACGCCGAACTGCGCGTTATAGAGCCGCGCATAGGCGCCGCCGCGCTGCAGCATTTCGTCGTGCGTCCCCTGCTCCACAATCCGGCCGTTCTCGATCACGAGAATGCAGTCGGCGTTGCGGATGGTGGAAAGCCGGTGCGCGATCACGAAATTGGTGCGCCCGTGCATCAGGTTGTTCATTGCAGCCTGAATCTGGCTTTCCGTGCGCGTATCGACCGAGCTGGTCGCTTCGTCCAGAATCAGGATGCTCGGGTCGGAGATGATGGCGCGCGCAATAGTCAGAAGCTGCTTCTGGCCGGCGGAAAGATTGGAGCCGCCGTCGTCCAGCACGGTGTCGTAGCCGTCGGGCAGCGTATGGATGAAGGGCTCGACCCGCGCCATTTCCACGGCGGCGCGGAAGGCCTCTTCGCTGACGTCGTCCTTGCCGTACATGATGTTCTCGCGCACGGTGCCCTTGAACAGCCAGGTGTCCTGCAGCACCATGCCGAAGATGTCGCGCAGATTCCTGCGCGAAAGGTCGCGGATATCGATTCCGTCCACGCGGATGGCCCCGCCCTGAATCTCATAGAAGCGCATGAGCAGGTTGACCAGCGTGGTCTTGCCCGCGCCGGTGGGGCCGACAATTGCAATCAGCTGGCCGGGCGTGACCTCCAGATTGAAGTCGTCATACAGCGGCTTTTCCGCCTCGTAGCAGAAGTTGACGTGTTCAAACGAAACATAGCCCTTCGGCGCGGTGATCTCCGCCTTCGGGGTGTCGGGAACCTCCTCGGGCTCGTCGATGATCTCGAACACGCGCTCCGCGGACGCCAGCGACGACTGCAGGTTGTTGACGATGTTGCTCAGATCGATCAGCGGCTGCAGGAAGAGCTTGGAATAGGCCATGAACACCGTGATGGCGCCGATGGACTCCTTGCCGTCCATAATCAGCCAGCCGCCGAGCACGCAGATGAACACGTAGCCGATGTTGTTGGCAAAGTTGATCAGCGGCCCCAGCAGGCCGGACAGGAACTGCGCTCTGCGGTTGGTGTCGTAGAGCGATTCGTTCAGCGCCCGGAATTCTTCAATCGCCTGCTTTTCATGGCCGAAGATGCGCACGATCCGGTGGTTGGTGAACATCTCCTCGATATGGCCGTTCACGTCGCCCGTATAGCGCCAGGCGGCGCGGAAATAACGCTTGGAATGGTTGAGGATCACCAGCGCGATCGCACCGCCGATCGGAAGCGGCGCCAGGGACGAAAACGTCATCAGCTTGTTGTAGGTCAGCATGATCACGAACACGCCGATGAAGGTGACGATGGAGGTGACCGTCTGGATGAAGATCTGCTGGAAGGTGTTGTTGATATTGTCGATGTCGTTCGTCACGCGCGAAAGCAGGTCGCCCGTGTTGTGCGTGTCAAAGAACTTCAGCGGCAGATGCGACAGCCGGGCGTTCAGCTTGCGGCGCAGGTCGGTAATCAGCTTCTGCGTGATGCCCGCCATCGTGAAGTGCAAGAAGAACATGCAGACCGAGCTCAGGCCGTAGATCAGCAAAACGGTGCCGAGAATCTCAAAAATGGCGGAAAAATCGATGAAGCCCCGCTCCAGCTTGTTGGTGACCTGCAGCTGGATCAGGTCCATGATGTCGCCGAGATAGCGCGGGCCGATGATGTTCAGCGCGGCCGACGCCATGGCGAGCAGCACCACAAACGCCACGCGCAGCTCGTTGCCCTTCAGCAGGCGCAGCAGATCGCGCACGGTCTTGCGGAAATCCTTGGGCTTTTGCTTTTCGGTCTCGCTCTTGTTGTGATAGGCGGCGTAGCGGTCGCGGATGCGCTGGCGGATGGCCGCGGAGGATTGCTCATGCTTTTTCATGACAGCGCCTCCTTTGAAAGCTGGGACGCCACAATCTCGCGGTAGATCGGGCAGGACTGCACCAGCTCGGCGTGCTTGCCCTCGCCCACGATTTTGCCGTTGTCGAGCACAATGATCTTGTCGGCGTTCAGAATCGTGCCGACCCGCTGCGCCACGATCAGCACCGTGGCGTGGATCGCTTCGCGCATGGCGGCGCGCAGCCTGGCGTCGGTCAGAAAGTCGAGCGCGGAAAAGCTGTCGTCAAACAGATAGACGTCGGCGTCGCGCACCAGCGCGCGGGCAATCGCCAGCCGCTGCTTCTGGCCGCCGGACAGGTTGGTCACGTTCTGGCTCACAAAGCTTTGCAGCCCCTTGGGCAGCTCGTCGATGAATTCCCGCGCCTGCGAAATATCCACCGCGCGGTTGAGCCGCGCTTCGTCGGCGGTCTCGTCGCCGTAGCGCAGATTGTCTTCAATGGTGCCGGAAAAGAGGTTGGAGCGCTGCGGCACCAGACCGATGCGGCTGTGCAGATCCTCCTGCGAGAGCTCGCGCACGTCCACGCCGCCGAACAGCACCTGGCCCTCGGTCACGTCATAGAACCGCGGAATCAGGTTGATCAGCGACGATTTGCCGCTGCCCGTGCCGCCGATGATGGCCGTGGTCTTTCCGGCTTCGGCAACGAAGCTGATATCGGAAAGCACCGGCTGGGCGCCGTCCAGATAGGAAAAGCTGACGTGGCGGAACTCCACCTCGCCGCGCCTGGCTTCGTCAATGGGCTTCGGCTGCTCCGGGTCGCGCACGGCCGGCTCCAGGTCGAGCACCTGCGCGATACGTCTGGCCGAAATGTTGGCGCGCGGCACGATGACGAACATGGCCGCCGCCATCGAGAGCGAAAAGATGATCATGATCATATAGACCACAAACGCCTGCAGGTCGCCCACGGTGTTCTGGATCTTTTCCACGTCGGTCATCGCGTCGATGTTCTTCGTCGCAATATAGATCAGCGCGTCCAGCGCGAGGATGCCCAGCACGATGGCGATGGGCAGCAAAAACGCGAGCATGCGCTGGAGTCTGAGCACCAGAGCAGACAGCGCTTCGTTGCGGTCGTTGAATTTGGCGTCTTCATAGGGTTCCTTGTTGAACGCGCGGATCACGCGGATGCCGGTGATCTTTTCGCGCAGCGTGCGGTTCAGCTCGTCCACCATCCGCTGGCGCTTGCGGAAGATGGGCACCACGATCTTGACGGCGAGGAACGCCACAAGGGCGATCAGCGGCACCACGGAAAAGATGATCATGGCGAGCTTTGCGTTGAGGAAGAAGGCCATGATCGTGCCGCCGATCAGCATGATGGGCGCCGAGATGATCATGCGCATGGAATGAAGAATGAAGTCCTGCATCACCTTGACGTCGTTGGTGCAGCGGGTAATCAGCGACGGGGTACCGACCGTGTCGATGTCGCTTTGCGAAAGGGTTTCCACCTTGAGGAACAGGCTTTCGCGCAGGATTTTGCCGTAGGACGTGGCGGTGCGGCTGGTATAGAACGAACTGAGCGAAGAGATGACCACGCCGATTGCCGAAACAACGATCATCTGCAGACCGACCTGCTTGATATACGCCATATCGGCGTTTTTGATCCCCTTGTTGATGATCATACTCATCAGCAGCGGCAGCAGCAGCGTCATCAGCTGGCCGAGCACGATGAAGATCATGGAAAGCGCAATGTCTTTCCGGATCCGTTTGAGATAGCCCAATATCCTGATCAAGTCAAACGACCTCCGTTTGGCGTTTTTTTCATAGATGGTTTATTATACCAAGGCTTTGTGAATATAGTGTGAACGAATCCCGCGGGAAAAATATTTAATAAACGGCAGAAGGGGCCCTCTCCGCAGGGAGGGGGTTTCCCTGCAGACAGAGCCCCAAAAACGCCCGCGTCGGCTGACACGGGCGCATCGTTTTGTTAAAGCTGCCGGCGCGCGGCCTCCACTTTGTCCGGGATCCGCGTGGTCACGTTATCGGGCCCGAGGCGCAGGATCTTTTTCAGCTGCTCCTCGTTCGAGGCCGTCCAGAGCGACACCTGCAGGCCCCGTTCGCGCATGGCGGCGGCGATGCGCGGCGTCATGTTGCGGAAGTTGCAGTTGAACCCGACCGCGCCGCTGTCTTCCACCCGCTTTGCCAGCCGCCGCGCATAGGCGGCGCTGTGCTTCAAAAACGGGTTGATGTCGCAGTTCAGATAGTAGGCGATCTTCGGCGCGCCCGCCCGCACAGCGGGCACAAAGGAAGAGAACACGCCGGTGAAAAAGATCTGCTCCAACACGCCGGTCTGTTCGGCAAGTCCCTGCACGGCGGGCATGTTGTCCGTTGATTTCAGGTCGACGTTCGCCTTTTTGTCCGGATACTGCGCCAGAAGCCGGAAGGCCTCCTCCAGCGTCACGGCGTCCTTGGGAATCGGCCAGCTGTGACACAGCACGGGGACCTTGTCGGCGTTAAAGCGAACGTCGAACTCCACAATATCTGCGTTTTCAAAGCCGACGCGCATGGACGCCAGCGAGTTTTCGGGCGTTCCCATCGCGCCGGTGTGCGCCGTGACGGTAAAGGCGCGCGGCTGCGCTGTTTTCATTGCAATCACCTTATTTCATCTGTGCCTTGTAATAGTTCATCAGGCAGCCTTCCAGAATGATCGTCTTTTCGTCCTCGGTCAGGCCCCTGACATAGAGCGTCAGGTCTTCCACGCCGTCCTTGGTAATCACCTTGGCGGGGATGGTCTCCTGCCCCTCCTGAATCGCCTTGCGGATGCCCGGCACGAAAACGTAGTCGCCCACGCTGTAGCCGAACGCGCGGTCGGGGTCGATCGTGAACGGCAGAATGCCCCAGTTGATGCAGTTGGAGCGGTAGCGCTTGGTGGCGAACTGATAGCAGATGTTGGCGAAGCCGCCGAGCACCTTCTGGCAGGAAGCCGCCTGTTCGCGCGCGGAGCCGTCGCCCGGCTTTCTGGCAAAGACGCAGGAGCCGAACTGGGTGTGCTTTGCGGTCTCCTCCGGGTCGGCGCAGACCTGTTGCAGCGCGGCAACCACTTCGTCGCTGCCCCCGGCGCGGCGGGCCGCTTCCTCGGCGGCCACGGCCTTGGCGCGCGGCACATACTGCGGGTCGCGGCGCGAGAGGGCAAACTCGGAAAGGCGCAGCGGGTTGGAGCGGTAGGACGAGGTTTCGCCCGAGGGAATCAGCTCGTCCGTGGTGGTCACGTCGTCGTGCAGCACAGAGGCGAGCTTGACAAGCAGGTTGTCTTCAAGCGGATACATCTGCGGCCAGTCGGTGATGTTGGGGCCGAAGCGCAGCTCCGCCGTCGGGTCGGCCTTGCCGAAGCCCTGATAGACGCGCTTGTCATAAACGCTCTTTTCAAACGTATAGGCATATGCCGGCACCTCATAGTCGACGTCGGTCGCCGCCGTCAGAACGCCGCCGTTGCGGGCCGTGGCCGCAATGGAACGCGCGTCCATCAGCGCCACCGCGGCCAGCTGGCCGTCGCCGGGCTTGCTGCCCTCGCGGTTCGGGAAGTTGCGCGTGGTGTGGCGGATGGAAAGGCCGTTGTTGGCGGGCACGTCGCCCGCGCCGAAGCAGGGGCCGCAGAAGCAGGGCTTGAACACCGCGCCGGCCTCCAGCAGCTTTTGCTGCACGCCGTTTTTGAGCAGCGCCAGGTTCAGCGGCACGCTGGAGGGATAGACTGACAGGCTGAAATAGCCGTCGCCGCAGCTTTTGCCGTCCAGAATCGCCGCCGCTTCGCAGATGGAATCGAACATACCGCCCGAGCAGCCCGCAATCACGCCCTGGTCGACGCGGATGCCGTCGTCCGACACCTTGTCGCTGAGATGGAAATCGACCTTGCTGCCGAACTGTTTTTTTGCCGCCTCTTCCACCTCTTTGAGCAGCGCGGGGTTTTGCTGCAGCTCGTGGATGGTTACGGCGTTGGACGGATGGAACGGCAGGGCGATCATGCTTTCGAGCTTTCCGAGGTCGATCTTCACCGCCATATCGTAATACGCGCCGTTCTGCGGGCGCAGCTCTTTGTAGTCTTCCGGTCTGCCGTGGGTCTCGTAATAGCCGCGCACCTTGTCGTCGGTCTCCCAGACGGAGGACAGGCAGGCCGTTTCGGTCGTCATCACGTCCACGCCGATGCGGAAATCGACGCTCAGGTTTTTGACGCCGGGGCCGCAGAATTCCAGCACCTTGTTGGTCACAAGGCCTTCCTTGAACACCTTGCCGCACAGGGCGATGGCCACGTCGTGCGGGCCGACGCCGCGCTTCGGCGTGCCTTCGAGATACACCAGCACCACCTGCGGCGCGGGGATATCCCAGGTATTCTTCAGCAGCTGCTTGACCAGCTCGGGGCCGCCCTCGCCCACGCCCATGGTACCCAGCGCGCCGTAGCGGGTGTGGCTGTCGGAGCCGAGAATCATGCGGCCGCAGCCCGTCATCATCTCGCGGGCATACTGGTGGATCACCGCCTGGTTCGCCGGCACGTAGATGCCGCCGTATTTCTTCGCCGCGGAAAGGCCGAACACGTGGTCGTCCTCGTTGATCGTGCCGCCGACGGCGCAAAGGCTGTTGTGGCAGTTGGTCAGCGCGTAGGGCACGGGGAACTCCCGAAGGCCGCTGGCACGCGCCGTCTGGATGATGCCGACGTAGGTGATGTCGTGCGAGATCAGCGCGTCGAAGCGGATCTGCAGCGCGCTGTCGCTCCCGGACTGATTGTGGCTTTGCAGAATGGAATAAGCGATCGTGCCGTTGCGGCCCTTGCTTGCAACGCCCGCCGCCGCGAGCGCGGCCTGCTGTCCGGCCTCGCTGCCGTCCAGGATTGCGCCGTTCAGGTAATGGACGCCGTGGTTGATGATTTCGATCATGTTGCATCCGTCCTTTCGGGAGAATAGTATCGTCTGTAAAGGGAGTTGATCTCCTGATAATAGCCTTCGTCAATTCCGGCGAGCGCGTCGGCGCTGATGCGGAACGACCAGTTGTCCTCCGACGTGCCGGGCGTGTTCATCCGCGCGTCCCTGCCGAAGCCGCACATATCCTGCACGGCGATGACGGCCGTGTCGGCGGCGCTTTTCCAGACGGTTTCGATGATGGCGCGGCACGAGCCCGACCGGTAGCCGCCCTCGCCCCATTCGCGGCCGCCGAAGCAGCAGTAGCGCAGCGCAAAGGCGCGTTCCGCGGGCGCCGCCTCCCAAAGCCAGCCGAGCAGGGTGTTGTTGTCGTGCGTGCCGAGATAGGCGACGCAGTTTTTCGGATAGTTGTGCGGCAGATGGGTGCTGTCGCCGTTCGGGTCAAAGCCGAACTGCACCACGCGCATGCCGGGAAAGCCGGTATCCCGCAGCAGCCGCACCACGTCTTCGCCGAAGACGCCGAGGTCTTCCGCAATGATGTCCGCCTGCGGCAGCGCGGCTCTGATCGTGCGGAACAGCTCCATGCCGGGGCCCTTCTGCCAGGCGCCGACCTTTGCCGTTTCGCTGTCGAACGGCACCGCCCAATAGGACGCGAAGGCGCGGAAGTGGTCGATGCGCACCCGGTCGAACAGCTTGCTTGCGTGGGCCACGCGCGCGACCCACCAGCGGTAGCCGTCGTCCTTCATCGCCGCCCAGTCATACAGCGGGTTGCCCCAGAGCTGGCCGTCGGCGGAAAAATAATCGGGCGGCACGCCGGCGACCTTTTTCGGCGCGAGCGTGCGTTTGTTGATCTGGAACAGCCGCAGGTTGCTCCAGACGTCCGCGCTGTCGCGGCTGACGTAGATCGGCATATCGCCGATCAGAAACACGCCGTGCGCGTTGGCAAACGCTTTGAGCGAGCGGTACTGCTTGAAGAAGACGAACTGGCAGAAGACGTGGAAATCAATCTCCGCCTGCAAGGACGCGGCGTTCTGCTTTGCCGTCTCATACACGGCTTCTTCCTTCGGCCATTCCCACCAGGGCTTTTCGCCGTTCTTTCCCTTCAGCGCGCAATAGAGCGCGTGGTCGGCGACCCAGGAGTTTTGCTGCGCAAACAGCGTAAGCTGGTCTTTGTCGTCGTCCGTCAGGCGGGAAAACGCCAGCCGCAGCACATGCAGCCGCTGCCGCAGCGCGAAGGCGTAATCCGCCGCATAGACGCTGCCGGGATAAACGCTTTCACGCACCTCCCGCTCGGTCAGAAGTCCTTCCTCCATCAGCCGGCGCGGGTCGATCAGCGCAAGATTGCCCGCGTTCGCGCTGCAGGAGCAATAGGGCGAGCCCGTGTCGTCCACGGGGCAAAGCGGCAGCACCTGCCAATAGTGAAAGCCCATGCGCTGAAGCTGCAGCACAAAAAGCTCGGCCTCCCTGCCCATCACGCCGACGGCGAACGGGCCGGGCAGCGACGACAGATGCAGCAGCGCACCGGCTGTACGAACAGATTGCATAACGGTTGATTCTCCTTTAAAGCACGCCCTCAGGGCATATAGTCATCCAGCACGGCGTCGGTCTTCGCATAACGCTTTGCTTTCGGATGCAGAAACGGCTTGCCGCGCATCACGACCATATACGGGGTGCGGATGGTTTCAAAGCTTTGCAGCGGATCGCCGTCCGTGATGAGGAAATCCGCGCTTTTGCCCGGCTCGACGGAGCCGGTCTCGTCGCCCAGCCCGACCAGCCGCGCGTTCAAAAGCGTTGCCGTGTGCAGCGCAAAGGCGGCGGAAACGCCGACGTACTTCCGGAAGAACACCAGCTCGCGCCACATGTTGTAATGGGTCGTATAGGGGCAGCCCGTGTCGGTGCCGAGTCCGACGGGGATGCCGGCCTCGAGCGCCTGCTTTGCGCCTTCAACCATACCGCGCAGCACCACGTCGGAATTGAACTGCACCGTTTCGCTGATGCCGAGCAGGTCGCGCGGGAATCTCGCCATCGGGAACGCGGGCGAAAGCGTGCAGATCACCGCGCCGCCGCTGTTTTGCAGCGCGTCGATTGCGCTTTGGTCCAGCACCGACCCGTGTTCAATGGTGTCCACGCCGTTTTCGACCGCGGCGCGCACGCCCTCGGCGCTTTGCACGTGGGCGGCAACGGGCAGGCCGTTTTTATGCGCCTCGTCGCAGCAGGCACGGATCAGCGCCGGCGGCATCTTCAGCACGCCGGGTTCGCCCCGGACGGTGGCGTCGAGCACGCCGCCGGTGACCATCAGCTTGATCAGATCCACGCCCTGCGCCACGCGCTCGCGCACCATTTTCACGGCTTCCTCTTCGCTTTGCGCGGCTTCGGCAACCGTGCCGACCATGTGGCCGCCCACGGGGCCGATGGCCATATTGGCCGCAAGGATCCGCGGACCGTCCGCGGCGCCCCGGTTGATTCGGTCGCGCAGCGTCGTGTCGATATCCGAAAGGCCGCCCACGGCGCGCACGGTTGTGACGCCCGAGAACAGCTCGTCCTCGGCATAGGCTTTGCAAACAGAAAACGCAACCCGTTTCACGACCGGATTGTGCAGCACCAGCTGCGCCAGCTTCTTCTGGTCGCGCTGCTTGCCCGGTCTGCCGCCCGCCGGCAGATGCACGTGCAGATTGCACAGACCCGGCATCAGGTACTTCCCGGCAAGGTCGATCACCTGCGCGTCCGGCGGCGGCGTCAGCGCGCCGACGGCAGCGATTCTGCCGTCTTCCACCAGAACGTCTGTCATTGGACGCGGGAGCATTTCACGCGTCCCGTCGAGCACAGTGGCATGCTGAAAGAAAAGCTTCATTTGCATCCCCCCAATTGATCTTTGTTATTGTATCACACAAGGTCAAAAAACACAAGAGAAAAGAAGCAAGAAACCTCTCTTGACATCTCCCTTTCTTTCCTTTATACTGGATACTGTAATCTTATCATTTCTGACACCGAGGTGAACCGTATGCGTCTCCCCGCTTACCCGCTGATGACCTGCGACCCCTTTTTCAGCATCTGGTCGCGCACCGACAAGCTGTCCGACAGCGACACCGTGCTCTGGTGCGGCCTTGAAAAGCCGATCCGCGGCACCGCCGAGATCGACGGCGCCGTTTTTCGCTTTCTCGGCCTCGGCGCCGAACCCGCCATGGAACAGACCGCGCTCGACACGGCGCCCTACGTCACGACCTATACGTTCGAGGCGGCTCGCGTGCGCCTTGTCGTCCGCTTCTGGACGCCGCTGCTGCTCGACGATCTGCACCGGCTGTCGCTCCCCGTTTCGTTCGTGGACTGCACCTATGAACCGTTGGACGAAGCCGAACACGACGTGCAGGTCTCGCTCTCTCTGGACGAAAAGTTCTGCTATGACGGCAAGGCAAAGTCCTGCGTGTTCTTTACCCAGAACGCCTGCGGCCGTCCGTTCGCCGTGATGGGTCAGATCAGGCAAAAGCCGCTGTCGGCCTCGGGCGACGGCGTGGGCGCCGACTGGGGCTGGTGGTGTCTGCTCGGCGGCAAGGTGCGCGCGGCCCGCGGCATCCACGCAACGCGCAGCCTGAAGCCCGGCGTCACGTCCGCGTTTTGCGTCGGGTTCGACGAGGGGCTGGCAATCGAATACTTCGGCCGGAAGCTGCCGCCGTTCTGGCGCGAAAAATGGCCCGACCTGCGCAGCGCGATGGTCGACTCCTATCAGAACCGCGAAGCGCTGTTCGCCGCGCTGCAGGCGCAAAGCGACCGTCTGCTTGCGGACGCCGCCCCGTTCGGCGCCGCCTATCAGGCCATGCTGACCGCCGCGGCGCGCCAGATTCTGGCCGCGCACAAGCTGGTGCGTTCGCCCGCGGGCGAGCTGCTCTATCTTTCCAAGGAATGCCACTCCAACGGCTGCATCAACACCGTAGACGTTTCCTACCCCGCCGTGCCGTTTTTCCTGCTCTATCGGCCGGAGCTGGTCAAGGCGATGCTGACCGGCGTCTTCACGTTTGCCTCCCTGCCGCTCTGGCAGGCGGACTATGCGCCGCACGACATCGGCCGCTATCCGCACGCGGACGGTCAGGTCTATGCGCTGCGTCCGCCCTATGCGTTCCGCCGCCGCAACGTCTATAAGCACAAGCATTTTTCCATCTATGAGCCCCACTTCCAGATGCCGGTGGAGGAATGCGGCAACATGCTGATCCTCGCCTACGCCTATGCGAAAGCAACAGGCGACACGGAGCAGATTGAAGAGAACTATTCCCTGCTGGAGCGCTGGGCGGCCTATCTTTCTTCGCAGGGCGCGCAGCTGAAAAACCAGCTTTGCACCGACGACTTTGCCGGCCACAGTGAACAGAATGTCAACCTTGCCATCAAGAGCACCGTGGGCCTTGCCAGCTTTGCCGGCATCGCCGGGCTGCTCGGCCGCGAAACCAAGGCGATGCAGGACGCGCGCCACATGGCGCTGGCGCTGGACAGCAACCGCAAAGCCGACGGCACGCTGCCGTTTTCGCTGCTGGATGCGGAGGGCTGGAGCCTCAAGTATAACCTCGTCTGGGACCGGCTGTTCTCGTTCGGCCTCTTCCCGGAGGATCTCTATTTTGCCGAAAGCGATCTCTACCGCGAAAAGCTGAACGCCTACGGCGTGCCGCTCGACAGCCGCAAGAGCTTTACCAAAAGCGACTGGATGCTCTGGGCGGCCTGCCTGGACGGCACCGACCGCAACGTGCGCGCGTTTTCCAGGGCGATTCTTCGCTTTCTGGAAGAGACGGACGACCGCCTCCCCTTCTCCGACTGGTTCGACACGCTGAAGCCGGAGCGCCGCGGCTTCACCCACCGCAGCGTGCAGGCCGGCCTGTGGATGCCGGTACTGCTGCGTAAAACGCTGGCGCAGCAGCAGGACGCATGAAGCGGCTCCGGTTCCCCGCCGAGGTCTGCTATCTGCTGTCGATCCTCGTGCTGTCGTTTGCGGTCGCCATGGTGGCCGCGGCCGGCTTCGGGGTCTCGATGATCGTCGCCCCGGCCTATATTCTCAGTCTGAAGGTGCCCTTTCTCACCTTCGGCCAAAGCGAATACGTCGTGCAGGCGGTGCTCTTCCTCGTCTTCTGCGCGCTGATGGGCCGCGTGAAGCTCGTCTATTTCAGCTCGTTTCTGACCTGCCTGCTCTACGGCGCGGTGCTTGATCTGTGGCGGCTGGTGATTCCGCTTTTGAACCCGGCTGTGACTGAACCGGGCAGCATGACGATGGCGGTGCGCATGGTGCTGTTTGTGTGCGGCATGCTGCTGACTTCGTTTTCGGTGGCGCTGTTTTACCGCACCTATCTCTATCCGCAGGTCTATGACTTTTTTGTCAAGGGCGTCAGCGCCCGCTTCTCGCTGAACCGCACGAAACTCAAAATTGCCTTTGACGTCGGCTCGCTGGCCGTGGCCGTCGCGCTGTCGCTGCTGTTCTTCCGTCGCTTCAACGGCATCGGGGTCGGCACGCTGATTATGACTGCGCTGAACGGCCTTCTGATCGGCGCGTTCGGCAAGGCGATTGACCGCTGCTTCGTGTTTGAGCCGCTGTTCCCGTCGTTCGCCGCGCGGTTCGCGATCGAGGCAAAAAACGCTTGACTTCGAAAAAAGAAAAATGTATAATAAAGTGTAACTCCGGCGCAGCCGGATCGGCGTATCAAGTATGCCACCCCATTCTTCCCGAAAGGAGGCATAATCATGGCTTGTTTTTTGGTTCCTACCGCAGAAGCAATTGTCACGACCGTTGCCGCTAAAGTGCTCCAAAAGAAAGAAGCAAAAGCAGAGCTGAAGCTCACCGCGCCCACGACCGGCGCCAAGGCGCTGGAAACGCAGGAAAAAACCGCGTTCTCCCGCAAGCTGATGTGGCTGTCCTATATGCTTTGGGGCGGCGCCGTTCTGCTGATGTTTGAACACGTCTGGCACGGCGAAGTCGTTGCCTGGTTCCCGTTCCTGGCGGCCATGGCGGATCCTGCCGATACGGCGGAAATGCTGCATGAGATGGCAACCGCCGGGGTACTGATGGCTGTTGTCGTCACCGCTGTCTGGGCTGTGATGCTCGTTGTCACAAGCGCCATTGAGAAGCGCGCGGCCAAGTCGCAACTCCAAAATCAGGAATAAGGAGTTGTCTTCATGACATTACTGATCACCGTGTTCGCCGCGGTCATTGCGACCGTCGTGTGGTACGCGAACAAGAGAAGCAGCGAGCTGAAGGTCGGCATCCTTTGCTGGATGTTCTGGGGCGCATCCCTGATGTGGCTCGTGGACGCGATCTTCGAATACGCCGAGCAGAAGGCGGAATACTTCACGCCAGACCCGCTCGACATGCTCAACGACGCCTTCCTCGGTCTTTCCGTGGTGGCGCTCGCGCTGGTCATCTGGCTGGTGATCCTGCTGATCAAGGATCCCAGCGGACGGATCAAAGACGCGCTGCATAAGAAGAAATAACTGAATATCAAACAGCCGGCCCCGGGAAGGGGTCGGCTGTTGTTTTTGTTTGGGTGAATGCTTTTGTTTTTTCCGTGTCATGCATGGCTCACGAAGTTCAGCGGGTTTTGCTTGACGCCGTTGTAACGCACCTCAAAGTGCAGGTGCGCACCTCTGGCGTTGCCGCTCTCTCCGACAGCCGCGATCTGCTGACCCTGAACGACCGTTTGCCCTGCGGTCACGTTCAGAGCGGAGCAATGGCCGTAAACCGTGGCGTAGCCGTCCCCGTGATCAAGGATCACGTAGTTTCCGTAACCGGTCGTTCCCCAACTCGCCGTTACAACGACGCCGGCGCGCGAAGCGTAGATCGGTCGGCCGTAGATCACGCCCGAGCCGTTCGGGTCGGCAATGTCGATTCCGCCGTGGAAGGCGTAGCCGCCGATGCGGGGATCCCGGTTGCCGAAGCCGCTGGAAATATAGCAGGGCGAAGCGACCGGCCACAGCCAGACTGCACCGGACGAGCCGACCGGCGTCTGCGCGGTCGGAGCGGTTGTCGTTACACGCGCGTTTATGATCTCGTCGATCTCCCGGTCCGCCGCATCCCGTTCCGCGCGCAGCTTTTTGATATAGCTTTGATACAGATCGCTGTCCTGCGCCAAAGAACCGATAAACGCTTCGATGTCTGCGGATTCTTTCCGCAGTTGGGCTATGGCGGCGTCGTAGGTCTGTTGCTTTTCAAGAAGCTCCGCTTTTCGTGTAATCAGACTCTTGCGGGCCGCAGACAAGTCCCGCGTCTTTTCTTCCAGCGCTCCCCGCTTGTTCACAAGCGTTTTTTCGGCGGCTTTCAGATCGGAAACGAGCTGCGCAAACGTCCGGATCGCGCGGTTGTCCTCCTCACTGATCCGCTTCATCATCTCCAGCCTTGTCAAAAACGAGGCCAGACTGTCGGCGCCCATCAAGAGCTTCAGGCTCGATTCGTTCCCGCTGAGATAGGCCGCCCTGAGCTTGGCCTGCAGGGCGCTTTTTGTTTCTTCGATCTTCGCCGCAGTTTCTTTCATCTGCGTTCGCGTGAGCTTAATCTCATCCTTGAGGATCAGCGTTTCGTTTTTCAGCCGTTTGATCTGAAGATTGCAATCTTCGATTCTGCGCGCAAGGGCCAGAATCTGCGTTTGCAGTGCGTTCGATTTCTTTTCAATCGCTTCGGCTTTTTCCTGCAAATCGTTCAGGAATTCCCGCTGACGATCCTTTTTCTCCTTGTTGGCTGCGATCCGCTTCGAATACTGCTCGATCTGCGCGTCCAGCGCGCGAATCTCCGCTTCAAGCTCCTGTGTTGTTTTTGCCTGCGCAGTATACGGCGGCGCAAGAGATAAGACAGACAATAAGAACATCGCCAAAGCGAGCAGCCACGGAACCGTTCTTTTCATGGTTTCGTCCTTTCCCGGCAAACTAACAGTTGCCTTATTCCAGCCCGGCCAGCCGCAGCAGTTCCCCGGCGCGCTGCGGGTTCGCTTTGCCGGACAGCACGGGCAGACGGAACAGGGCCCGCACGCCGCTATAGTTATCCCTGTAAACGGGGTCGCCGCTCTGCGGCTCCATCGTGAGTGCGTCCGCGGGTGAAAACGGCGTTTGCAGCACACACAACCACAACGCGTGGTCGGAAAAAGCCGTAAGGTCTATCATATCCACCAGATTATAGCAAACGCCGTCCAGATAAAAGGCAGAGCGCGCGATAGTCATGGTGAACGGTGCAATCCTTTCCGGCGCATAGCCGGAAATCAGAGGCAGAAACAGGAAGGTCCCGTTTTCCTCCTGCCGGATCGGCTGACCGTCGGCCCGGCCCAGCACCACGACGGCATAGCTGTGGGTCGGATCGATCGCCGAGCCTTCCGGCGCGCGGATATTGCTGCCCGACGCAAGGCCAAGCAGGGTGACGGTATAATCCCCGTCCGTCACGCTTTGCGGCTCCGTGTTCTCTTCAACCTCGCGCAGCACTGCCGCAAGCGCCGCGTCCCCCAGCTTTTCGGCAACCTCGTGCGGCGCCAGCAGCCGCAGCGCGGCAAAAGCCCCGCCCGTCAGCAGCGCGAGCAACAGAAGGACGGCAAGGCAGGTGCGGGCGAACCGTTTTTGATCCAAACGTGCCCTTTCCTTCTGCGGCAGCTTTTGCCGCAGGGAAGCGGTAAGCGTTTGCAGTTCCCGCTCTTCGAATGCGACCGTCCGTTCCAACTCGGTCCGGTATCTTTCCCGAAATGTCATGCGAGATCCTCCCCTTCCAGCAACGCAGCCAGTTTTTTTCTCCCGCGCGCCAGCCGCGCTCCCACGGTCGGCACGGGCGCTTTCAGAATCTGTGAGATTTCCCGGAGCGAATAGCCTTCATAGTAATACAGATGGATCACGATCCGATAGGCGTCCGGCAAGGCCTGCACCGCTTCCACCACGGGAGAAAGCGGTTCCTCCTGCGTTCCCGTTTCCGGCAGCGGTTCGGACGAAAAGCGCCGCAGCACTTTCAGGTCGTTTTTGGCAATATTGATTGTGACGCGCAGCAGCCAGGCCTTTTCGTGCTCACGGTCACGAAACGACGGCTGATAACGCAGCAGCTTCAAGAAAGCCTCCTGCACGGCGTCCTGTGCATCCTCTTTGGAATGCAGCAGTGCATACGCCGCCCGCAGCATATGCCGGGCGTTGCGCCGGACCAGCGCATCCCATTCTTTTTCGTCAACGAAAGCACTCATTTTGGGCCTCCTTTTACCTATAACACAACGCAGAGGCGACATTTTTTGCAGCGATGTCAAAAAATGTCGATTATCCCACGTGAATTGCAAAGAAAAAGGGAACTGTCCCATCGAAAAACAGATCCCCTTTTTGATTCTGTTACCGCAGCAGCTCCGCGGCTTCAAACAAACTGATATCCTTCTCTTTTGCCAGCGCGGCAAGATCGTCGAATTCGGCCTTCTCTTTTTTTGCGCCGAAACCGGCCGCGGCCTTGAACCTGACCGGTGTGCCGTCTGCTTCCCGCGTCACGCTTTCGCGCCGCAGCACCGAGCGCTGCAGAACCGCTTCGCGCACGCCGAGCGTCGTGGTGTGCCGGAACAGCAGGCGCAGCATGGCGTCCTTGTCCGCCGGGGCGCAGAGCACGCTGAGCTTAACGCCCGGGCGGCCCTTTTTCATGCCGATCGGCGTGGTGAACACGTCTTTGGCTCCGCCCTGCAGCAGCCGCTCGCAGGCGAAGGCGATCCACTCCGGCGTCATGTCGTCGAGGTTGGTTTCCAGTTGGACAACGGTGTCGTGGGCGTCGTCCTTTTCGGTTTCGCCCAAGAGGGCGCGCACGAAGTTCGGCCCCTCCCGGAAGCGCTTCGTACCGACGCCGCAGCCGATCTTCGTCACGCACATCAGCGGCTGGGGCCCGAACGACCGGCAGAAATGCCGCAGCAGCGCCGCGCCGGTGGGCGTGCAAAGCTCGCCCTCCACCTCGCCGCCGTAGGTCGGGATGCCTTTCAGCAGCTCAGCCGTGGCGGGCGCGGGCACCGGCAGAATGCCGTGGGCGCAACGCACGTTCCCCGCGCCGACATGCACGGGAGAAGCCGAAACCGATGCAACGCCCAACCGTTCCAGCAGCAGGCAGACCGCCGCCACGTCGGCCACGGCGTCCAGCGCGCCGACCTCGTGAAAATGCACCAGCTCCACCGGCGCGCCGTGCACGGTGCTTTCGGCCTGCGCCAACAGGTCGTAGACAGCTTTGACGTTGTTCTTCACGCCGTCGGACGCCTGCAGGCCGTCAATGGTCTCATAGATGTCTTTCAGTGCGGTATGGTGATGGTGGTGCGCCGCGTGGTCATGATGGTGATGGGTGAACGCGCCGGGCAGCTCCTCGTCGCCGCCGACCGTCACGCGCAGATGCAGGCCGCAAATGCCGCCGGCATCCGTCTTTTTCAGGGTATACGTCACGCCCGGAATGCCGAGCGCCTGCAGCGCCGCAAGCGCCTCCTGCGGGTCATCTTCCAGCGCGAGCAGGGACGACGCGAGCATGTCGCCCGCCGCGCCCATCTGGCAGTTCCAATAGAGTTGTTTCACAACGGATCCCTCCCTTGCTGTTTCGTGGAATACTATAACATAAACCGCCGGATTCGTCAAATAAAGAGAAATAAAAAACCCGGCGCCGGAGCGTCGGGAAAAGCGGTCGGTCAATCCAGAAGTGTCTTGATCGTCTGTTCATAGTCTTTCTCGATCAGCACAACCGGTTCGCCGGCTTTTTGAAAGCCCGCGATAACCCGGCGATTATCCGCTTTCAGGTTGGCGATTGTGCAGTCGGGATCCTCTCTTCTGCATTCAATATCCGATGCGTGCCGCCTGATCTCGTCGAAGTGCGTGTCAATATAGCGATCCGTCATGGCAAGGCAAACAAAGCGGATGAACGGCAAATAGGCGTTATCCAGATCCCTGCGCCAGTTGAACGGCACATAGCAGCCCTCCACAATCAAATCCTGCCGGTTCTCGATAGCTGTCTTGATGATCTCGCGGACAATCGGCCAAAGATAAGCGGTGAGCGCATCATCCTCCATCGGGGTCAGCGCGGTGTTGCCGCTGCGGATCAGCCCCATTTTCAGATGATCGATGGAAAGATACGGCACATGCTGCGTTTCCAGAAGCCGCTGCGCCAGAAGGGTCTTTCCGGTATGGGATGCGCCCGTAATCAGAATGATCATACCCTTGCCCTCAGCTCTTTTCTGACAGCTTCAAGATCGCTGCTTGTCAGAAGCGGGATCAGGCTGTTGATCTCTTCCACGCTTTTATTCCACCATTTGAACTGCAGCAGCAGCTCGGTCAGTTCATCGTCAAACCGCTTGCGGAGCGTCCGCGCCGGGTTACCGATGACGATCGTATAGGGCGCAACGTCAGAGCCGACCACGGCGTTGGCGCCGATGATCGCGCCGTCGCCGATGCACACGCCGGGCAGGATGACCGCGTTCTGACCGATCCAGACGTCGTTGCCGATTACGGTGTCTCCCTTCAGCGGCAAATCGGCGCGCGCAGGCGGCTGCATATCCCAGCTCTCCAGCGTATAGAACGGAAACGTGGTAACAGCGTTCATCTGGTGATTGGCGCCGTTCATCACAAACTCCACCCCTGCTGCAATCTGGCAGAACTTGCCGATCCTCAGTTTATCGCCGTTCCACTCGTACAGATGCGTCACGTGGCTTTCAAAATCAGCGTCCGCGATATAGGTGAAATCATCAACAATGATCTGCGGATTCGTAATAGTCGGCTTCACATAGATCTCTTTATCATAGCCCGGGATCGGGTGGATCACGTTCGGGTCGGGCAATCTGCTGTTTTGCATTGACGATCACTTCCGTCCTTTTCAGAATGTTTACTCCGCCTCTTCGTCCAGCGCTTCCAGCAGGAAGCTGACCGGCCGGAAGCCGTCGTTGCACGAGAGCATGGCGGACTTCTTGTTCTTCATCCAACCGTCATAGAAATCCTCCGCCCCGTGCGACAGCGCCAGCACAAAGGGAGACAGCGTGTCCCACGCGCTGGGGCAAAAGCCGTCGGGCCGCTGCCAGCCGTCGGCGACGAAGGTTTGACCGGGCCGCATGTCGCACGCATGCTCGATCGGGTTCTCATATTGCGCAATCAGGTCGTCATACCGCGCCATGCGCATGACGGTGATCCGGACTTTTTTCATCGGTGTCGCTCCTTTCCGGCATTCGGTTCGTTTTGTCTGATTATAGCATAACGGATACAACAAATCAATATCGTTCGTAGCATAGAAAAAGCACCTGCAGATTGCAGGCGCTTTTTTTGGAGGTACCACCCGGATTTGAACCGGGGCATAACGGTTTTGCAGACCGTTGCCTTACCACTTGGCTATGGTACCGTTTGCGGCAGAGCAGGATTTTTGTCGAAAAAAACGGAGCGGCTGACGGGGTGCGGGTCTCCGGTGGAGACCTTTCAAGGCGCAGCCTTGAAAAGCACCGACCGAGCCGGCAGGCGAGAACTCGAACCCGCGCGACTGGAAAAATCGAAAAAAATGGAGCGGCTGACGGGGCTCGAACCCGCTACCTCCACCTTGGCAAGGTGGCGCTCTACCAGATGAGCTACAGCCGCACGTGGTGCTTCCGGTCGGAATCGAACCAACGACACGCGGATTTTCAGTCCGCTGCTCTACCAACTGAGCTACAGAAGC